>Ga0209282_1000839_pt1 | contig 15833 bp, 10 predicted proteins | sample Mtrugardesep15_FD_187529 | JGI IMG/M metagenome (GOLD analysis project Ga0209282, IMG submission 187529) | Root nodule microbial communities of legume samples collected from California, USA - M. trunc garden sep15 (SPAdes) (version 2) | ecosystem: Host-associated > Plants > Roots > Nodule...
GTGTAAATTGATTAACGTTGTGCAATTTCAGGAGGGTAATTGAAGTTTTGTTAATTTCAAGGGGGTAATTGACGAAACTTACAATTTCAGGGGGTAATTGACTATTTACTCAATAAATTAATGGGAAAAATACAATCGTCTCCTATGAGGTTTCTCTAAATGACACAGACACCCACAAACCTCCTCTTCCGTTAGAAATTTTAAGTTGCCGTCAATTGAAAAATAGAAACGCAGACACGCCTCTTCTTATTCCTTTCACTCTGGTTATAAATTGCAACACACCTTTTTTTGTTTCTCTTCTCAATGTTGTTGTAACATGTTCTCATTTTTTTCATCGTCGATGTTTTTCCTCCATGGAAGCATTAAACAATGGCTAAATCATTGGATATAGTTGCTTTCATACTCATCCTTGTTCGTTGCATTGGGCATCTTTTCTTTCATCATCATTCCCATCCTTTTTCGTCGTCATTTTCATCTAACCGTTGTTTTCTACAAATCCGTGGTGTTATGTTCAATATTCTTTTCTACTCGCTGTTGTTTTGGACTCAAGTTTTTATCTCGCCGTTGTTTTCTTCCATTTCGTTCTCATTGTGAGTTGGGTTACCTTCAATCTTTATTCTATACATATAAATTATATGTTTGTTTGATTAATTTTAATAGATTATTACGATCATCCGCCATTTCAAAATCAGAATGTAATTGAATGAGCTAATAAATTCATATTGTAATTAGTTTTAGTAATAAGTTCATATTGTAATTTAGATTGTAGAGATTCTTTGACCAACTCTATCATATGATGTATCTATTCATAAATCAATGTAATACTCATCTGGTTTGTAAAATTAGAGGGGTGTTTAACGGTTTAGTTAACGACGCTAAGTTCATAGGAGAGGTTTTATATATTTTAAGAGACCTCAGGCGAGGTCTTTGTCTATTATAAAAATAAAGGGGTGTCTGGGTCTTATAAAGAAACCTCAGGAGAGGTGAGGGTATTTTTCCCAATTATTTTTAAGTATATTTTTTATTAATTTCTTGTTCAATACCCTGTCTACTCATTAACATTTTTAGTTAACCAAACCCTTCCCTTGTTTTAATTTCTCATTCCTTTTTCGTGCCTTAAGCAAAAGCTAGTACATGAGGCTAAAATGTTCCAAATTAGTGAAACTATTACTATTAAACATTAATACTGATTGACTTCTCTAGTCAATGGACTCATTCAACAGCAATAATTTAGGGTAGACTAAGACAATGCAGAGTAAAGACTGGGCTTAAAAACACCAACGTCTTTTTCCAAGTCATTTTCTTCCTTAACGCGTCTTTGAAGTTGAACAATAGTATTGTGACCCACATTTCACCCCATTGGAAATTAAACTCTTCCTTTGCAATCAATTTTTTCTCTTTTGGTGCTACTTTTGCAATGAATATCAATGGCTAAAATTCTACTTTTTGTGTAATAAAATTTAAATTAAAGGAGATATACCCCATGCAAGGTTTGAAAAATTCTTCAATGAAGATTTTCAGTGAAATTGACGTAACCTACAAATTGCATAATTCTAGATTAGTATTCAAGTCAGAGCTAATGTGAGCTGAAGATCTAATTATCTGTAACAACAATTGTAATTAATGTTAATTTTTTTTATTGTAAATAATGGATGATTTGTTATACTTTTTTAAGTCAGAGAAAAAATTATTCGATGCAAGAATCAAACTCAGATTGTCAACAATAAAAATTACTTGTAAGTAATAAACCTCCCTTCGAGATATTTTTATTCTATTTTTTTACAAACTTTTATTCTGTTATTTATATTAAAATCTCACCATTAAATATTTATTCATTTCAGTTTTTCTTGAATGAACTAGTGAAGGAGATTTAGTTTGTAACTATAAAATACAGTATACAAAAGTATATCTTGTTAATTTTGTATAAAAATTGAGTACTTAGGCAGGTTTTCAAAAGATCACTTGATAATAAGATTCTTGTTCGTCTTTGTGGTTTTCGGTTTGAAACTCAACATCTTAAGAAAACGATAATCATATAATGAAGTTCACCATGATTTATTTTAATACATTTTACTAACGTACACAAGTAACCAAATCTTGTATCATGCATAAGTTTGTTTGCTACAATTTAATCACCAAATCACATTTGATTAAATGGTCAACTTTTTTGATTCAATAGTAAAAACAAAGTTATACTTCTGTGGTGACAAGTCTTGAACCACCTAACACTACAAATTGAAGAGTGATATTTCAATCAAATGACCTCTATAAAAAATAACCATATGTACTTGGTGTAAAATTTATCTCACTTGTGGACTCATGCATGTTAGAAAGAAGTAGTAATTTTTACACGTTCACCTTACTATTGTCATATTCATTCATACACTCCTGTATTTAGTCAGAGTCAAAGTCTATGTGCAAGTCAATTCCAACTCGTTATTTATTATTTAGTACTCTAAGAAAATTAAGACACTACCATCTTTTTGTGTTGTCTGTGCAGTGATAAACACTCCCTTCTCTCATTTCCACCAAATTTCCTTCCACTAACCCAACAAATAAACATTACCAAACTCCAACATATACTCTCATTTCATTTCCACCTTTTTTATTCTCTTTACTTCAGTTCACTTGTTCTTTCCTCTCCTATATTATTATTCTCTTCCACCTGAACTGAACAACACAATAAAAATACTACTACATGATATTCATATTATTATAGTAGTAGAAGCTAAATCACACTTTACAAAGCAGACACAGTTAGGAACATGAACATGCTCAGGTATGAATACACAACCACTTTACTACTCTTGTTTTTGTTCTGTCCTATGGTTTTGTCTTTGCTGTCTCAAAACCAAACAAACACCATGAACACTCTCTCCAATCTTCTTAACATCTCTGATTGGAATATCAACAAACAATCCAATCCATGTAAATGGAAAGGTGTCACTTGTGACAATACCAATTCATCTGTCATCAATATTGTCCTATCTGGTTCTTCTCTCTCTTCAGAATCTCTTCCTGTTCTTTGCCAAATTGAAACTTTGCAGCACCTTGATGTTTCTAATAACAACTTGAACTCTATCCCAGATGGGTTTATTTCTGCATGTGGAAAAATTGAGAGTTTAAAGCTTTTAAATTTCAGTGGAAATGTGTTAAGTGGTGTTTTGCCAACTTTTCATGGTTTTAGTGGACTAGAATCACTTGACATGTCTTTCAATCATTTGAGTGGAAGCATTGATATGCAGTTAGATGGAATGGTTAGTCTCAAATATCTTAATCTCAATGACAATTTCTTCATTGGGAAAATTCCTACTAACCTTGGAAGCTCCATGGTTTTGGAGCAGCTTGTGCTTTCATACAATAAATTTGATGGAACAATCCCTGATCAACTGTTGAGTTACAAAAACTTGACACTGATTGATCTTCAGGTAAATAATCTTTTCGGGTCTATACCTTTAGATATTGGAAATCTTTCCAAATTGGCAACTCTGATACTTTCCTCTAATATACTAAGTGGCAAAATCCCTATGTCAATCGTGAACATCACAACACTAGTAAGATTTGCAGCTAATCAAAATAATTTTACTGGTGCTGTTCCTCATGGAATTACAAAATTTCTTCGGAGTTTGGATCTTAGTTATAATGATTTGTCTGAGTCTATCCCAGAAGGCCTTTTATCTCCATCACAGCTAGTACTTGTAGATTTGTCCAATAACAAGTTAATAGGTCATGTGCCTGCAAATATTTCTCATAGTTTAGTAAGGTTGAGATTGGGAGAAAACTCCCTGACAGGGGAGATTCCTTCGGGTACTTGTGAAGCCGTTCGTGACAACCAATTGACATACATGGAACTGGAAAAAAATTATTTGACAGGTTTGATACCTCCCGAATTAGGTTCTTGTAGGAAATTGGCCTTGTTGAATTTGGCTGAGAACCAATTGAGTGGACCATTGCCTCCTGAACTTGGCAATCTTAGCAGTCTTCAAGTCTTGAAGCTTCAAATGAACAACCTTAATGGTACTATCCCAATTCAAATTTCCCAACTTCAAAATTTGTCTACCTTCAACATGAGTCATAATTCTCTTGAGGGACCAATTCCATCTGTTATGTCAAACAATCTTACATTCCTTGACTTGCAAGGGAACAATCTCAACGGGTCTATACCGTCGTCCATTGGAAACTTGGCAAAACTTATAGAAGTCCAACTTGGAGAAAATAAGTTGAGTGGTGATATTCCAAAAATGCCTTTGAGTCTACAGGTTTCCTTGAACCTCAGCCGCAATCACTTCAGTGGAGCTATTCCTAGTAATTTTGCTGATTTGGTTAACCTAGAAATTTTGGACCTCTCAAATAACAACTTCTCTGGTGCAATTCCTCAGTCTCTAACTAAAATGGCGGCATTGACACAGTTGCAACTATCAAACAATCAACTATCAGGTGACCTTCCATCATTTGGTTTGTACGTTAAAGTTGATATAGGAGGAAACAGTGTCAGAAACAATAGTAATGTCTCACCCAACAATTCTCCAACATCAGGAAAGAAAGGGAAATCTGTTGTTGCCGCTGTTCTTATAGCAATTGCTGCTGCTATTTTTCTGGTTGGCATGGTCACCGTGCTGGTTGTATTGATCTCACGACACTATTGCAAGGTTAACGATGAACGAGTACAGTCAAGTGAAGGTGAAAATCTTGACCTTCCTCAGGTCATTCAGAGTAATTTGTTAACACCAAATGGAATCCACAGATCAAACATTGATTTGTCCAAGGCCATGGAAGCTGTTGCCGAAACGTCAAACGTTACTCTGAAAACCAAGTTTTCAACTTACTATAAGGCCGTTATGCCATCTGGTTCAATCTATTTCGCCAAGAAGCTTAACTGGTGTGACAAGGTATTTCCAGTGAGTAGTCTTGATAAATTTGGGAAAGAGCTAGATGCATTGGCAAAGTTGAACAATTCCAATGTGATGATTCCTCTAGGCTATATTGTGTCCACTAACAATGCTTATACACTATACGAGTTTCTATCGAATGGCTCTCTCTTCGATGTGCTTCATGGCAGCATGGAAAACTCTTTAGATTGGGCGAGCAGATATAGTATAGCTGTTGGTGTGGCTCAAGGTATGTCTTTCCTGCATGGATTTTCCTCTGGTCCAATACTTCTCCTTGATTTATCAAGTAAAAGTATTATGCTGAAATCACTCAAGGAGCCTCTGGTTGGAGATATTGAACACTACAAGTTGATTGATCCTTCAAAGAGTACTGGGAGTTTTTCTGCAGTTGCTGGTTCTGTTGGCTACATTCCTCCAGGTCAGAAACTCTTTCACTTTCCTTCTTATTAGTCTAAATCCATAAGCATTTGTAAGATTGTTTAGAATAACTTATGGAAACAGCTTATGACATGTTCATAATCTATTTTCAGCCTATTTTCATAAGCTCTCCATGTTAGCTTATGAAAATGGTTCAAAGCTCATATGAAAACAGTCTGACATTTTATCTTTTGGTATAGAAATAGTTTATACACAAACACGTACAGAATAAGTGTTTATCCTATAAGTGCTTAATTTAAACGTTTATCCTAACATGGCCCTAATGAAGCTATCAAGTAGGTATAGGTGCTGGAATCGTTTAAATTTACTTTTTTCGGACGCCAAATAAGCTAATATAAATGTGCATTAGTGTTCAAAGATCTAAATTATTTTTGTTTGTTGATTTGGCAGAATATGCATACACAATGAGAGTAACAACAGCAGGGAATGTGTATAGCTTTGGAGTCATTCTACTAGAGTTGCTAACAGGCAGACCTGCAGTGACTGAGGGAACTGAATTGGTGAAGTGGGTTTTGCGTAATTCAAGAAATCATGATATCATTCTTGATTTGAACGTTAGTAGAACATCACAGGCTGTTAGAAACCAAATACTTGCAATTCTCGAGATTGCTCTTGTTTGTGTAAGCACATCCTCTGATACAAGACCAAAGATGAAGACTGTGCTACGGATGTTGCTGAATGCCAGATAAAATCATACTCTCTAGAGCTAAATTGGATCTACATAGATTTTGTTTTGTATGGTGTATTGAATTTATACAAAGAAGATGTAAAATATCAAATAGGATGAATTTTGCTCAATCCTTCTATTGTGGTGTATAAATTATGCTTTCTTGCAAGTCACGGTATCGCAGTCGTGTATAAGTGAACCAGTTTGCTATCTTAGATATTTAGCTCATATATTCATATGTATAATTAATACTTTTAAAATTTTGCTGTAAATATAAAGATAGTAGACATTTTGTTTAGGATCTGACTTACCATTTTAATTTTAAGACAGTTTTTATTTTTTTTTAAATTTAGATACAGCACAACGAGGGGTAACCTTGGCGCAACTGGTAAAGTTGTTGTCATGTGAAGGTCACGGGTTCAAGTCCTGGAAGCAGCCTCTTGTGTAAAAACAGGGTAAGGCTGCGTACAATACACCAAATGGTGGGACCCCTTCCCAGACCCTGCGTATGCGGGAGCGTCAGTGCACCGGGTTGCCATTTTTTTTTAGATACAGCACAACCAAATCAAAGTAACATGATTTTAGTTGTTCTTTATTACTTTGCATCTAACCAAACTTGCTTAGCTCATGAAATTCAAATAAAATGAGCTTGGGCAGTTCACAATTCATATATACAAATATCACAATTTATAAGATAGGTAAAACAACTAAAAAACAAAACATCATCATCCTAAATTGTCCTTAAAATGTATTATTCAACAATTTCAATAAAAATGAGCACCTAATAAATTTCTGGGTGAAAATGCAGCTTCGGAGTATAAAATTGACCAAGTTTCTTGTACATCTATCCTAGAAAATTTCTGTACAAATAACTCAGACTATGTAGGTCTTGCTACTGAAAAAGGTTCAATATGGAAAATGAGGCTGAGTATCCGTAAATATGGTTATTATACTAATTGTCATGCAAAAATGTTTTTCAGACACAAACCTAACATCAATATCACACCTCTAATCTAAGCAAATAATATTTTCATCACTCAAAATTTTTGTTTCATAACATAATCATTGTTCAATCTCTTGTGTTTCAATTTTCTATACAGAATTCAAAAACAAATTTTCATGCTCTCACATTAATAAAGAGTGGACATTATTGGACAACAAATTAATGAGCAACAATTTTTTTTTATAACCAGACAGTACTAAAGAAAAATTGAAATGGCATGTTGTCATTTAGAAAAGTAGAAGAACTTGGCTTTCCTATTCAACACTCTGCTCCTGTTATCCACAAAATCCTGAGTGGATTGTCATTTGGCATCTCAATCTGCGCTTCTAGACGATTAATAATCCGTAATCTGCTAAAAGATGAATCATAGGTTCTCTATCCTTTTTATGCAGCATTGGAATACAGAAAAATCAGACTAGAAAGTAAGATTTTTAAGGCTAGAGAAAGAAACAACATGAAAACTCTCACCTGAATTGAGTGTACTTCTTGAAGAATTGGAAAATTACAGAACAATACCTCAATGTTCTTGCCGCGTTCCTTGTGCATGTGAAGCCATGTGTAACGCTCGACTCTATCCTGAGGAAGATTCTGTTATGTCTTTTCTAAAAGACTTGAATGAGAATTTTGCCATGGTAAGGTCTCCGATTTTGTTGATGAATTCCTTACCTACCACCACTACTGTTTTTTCTATGGTTAATGAGCATGAACGTCAAAACAATCTAACTCCTATTCAAGAAGAGTCTCAATCTCTCATTAACCTAGATGATGGTAAGAAACCCTTTGTAAAACATAATGGAAATTGGAGTCCTTAACAATGTACTCATTGTGGCAAGTTCGGCCACACAATTGATATTTGCTACAAGATGTCTGTATTGTGATTTATCGTTACTTTTTTCTTCTGTTACTAGTTCTTGTTCTAACATATATTTTAGATGTGTTAAAAAAACCTATATTTTGGCTTTCTGCTAAATATTCGCTGGTGTCTTGTCCTTCTCAGTCGCGTGAAATTGTGAATTGAATGAATTCCTATTAACATAATTGAAAACTATAATCATAATGCTATTACATTTGTTTATGTGATCATGTTATTATATTAAAATTTTAACATTTGCGTTATAATTTAATGAAACTCTCACCAAGATATTTTTACATGTTCACACTTGCTCTTATCATACTTCATGAAATGGAAGGTTAAGGTTGTTACGTGTATTCCAAGTTAAGTTAGAAAATGGTTGCATACGAGTAATTAGTGGTGTGTTCAGTCAGAGTCCAAGTCAATTCCAACAATTAAGATACAGCCAGCTTTTTATGATGTCTGTGCAAGTGTGCAGTGATAAACACTCCTAATACTTTTCTTCTTTATTTGATATCTACACTTCTTTCCCTCTTTTCCACCAAATTTCCTTAAACTAAACCTAGCAATCACTCTTACAAACAAAACTAAACTCCAACATATACTCTCATTTAATTTCCAATTTTTTTATTCTCTTCTTATTCTTTTCACTTGAGTTCACTTATTCTTTCTTTTATATTTTCTTCCATCTATCCACTCTTTAAAAAGCAGTCACATCTAGAAACACAGTAAGATGAACATGATCAGGTATGAACACACAACCACTTTCATACTCTTGTTTTTGTTCTGTCCTATGGTTTTGTCTTTGCTGTCTCAAAACCAAACAAAAGCCATGAACAATATCTCCACCCTTCTTAACATCCTTGAATGGAAAACCAACAAACATTCCAGTCCATGTACATGGAAAGGGGTCACTTGTGACCTTACCAATTCATCTGTCATTAAGATTGATGTTTCTAATAACCATCTGAGCTCTATCCCAGATGGGTTTATTTCTGCATGTGGAAAAATTAAGAGCTTAAAGCTTTTAAATTTCAGTGGAAATGTGTTAAGTGGTGTTTTGCCTACTTTTCATGGTTTTAGTGGACTAGAATCACTTGACATGTCTTTCAATCATTTGAGCGGAAGCATTGATATGCAGTTAGATGGAATGGTTAGTCTCAAATACCTTAATCTCAATAACAATCACTTCAATGGGAAAATTCCTACTAACCTTGGAAGCTCCATGATTTTGGAGCAGCTTGTGCTTTCAAACAATGGTTTTCAAGGAACTATCCCTGATCAACTGTTGAGTTACAAAAACTTGACACTGATTGATCTTCAGGTAAATAATCTTTCCGGGTCTATACCTTTAGATATTGGAAATCTTTCCAAATTGGATACTTTGAGTCTTTCATCTAATAGTCTTGGTGGCAAAATCCCAATGTCACTCCTGAACATCACAACACTATTTAGATTTGCAGCTAATCTAAATTATTTTACTGGTGCTGTTCCTCTTGGAATTACAAAATTCCTCAGTTATTTGGATCTTAGTTATAATGATTTGTCTGAGTCTATTCCAGAAGGCCTTTTATCTCCATCACAGCTAGTGCTTGTAGATTTGTCCAATAACAAATTAATAGGTCCTGTGCCTGCAAATATTTCTCATAGTATAGCAAGGTTGAGATTAGGTGGAAATTCCCTGACAGGAGAGGTTCCTTCGGGTACTTGCCAAGCCGTCCATGACAACGAATTAACATACATGGAACTGGAAAATAATCAGTTGATAGGTTTGATACCTCCTGGATTAGGTTCTTGTAAGAAATTGGCCTTGTTGAATTTGGCTGATAACCAATTGAATGGAGCATTGCCTCCAGAACTTGGTAATCTTAGCAATCTTCAAGTCTTGAAGCTTCAAACGAACAAGCTTAATGGTACTATTCCAATTCAAATTTCACAACTGCAAAAGTTGTCTACCTTGAATTTGAGCCAGAATTCTCTGCATGGACCAATTCCATCTGATATGTCAAACAGCCTTGTACTTCTTGACTTGCAAGGGAACAATCTCAACGGGTCTATACCATCGTCCATTGGATACTTGCCAAATCTTTTAGAAGTCCAACTTGGAGAAAATAAGTTAAGTGGTGATATTCCAAAAATGCCTTTGGGTCTACAGATTGCATTGAATCTCAGCAGCAATCACTTTAGTGGAGCTATTCCTAGTAGTTTTGCTGATTTGGTTAACCTAGAAATTTTGAACCTCTCAAATAACAACTTCTCCGGTGACATTCCTCCGTCTCTAACTAAGATGGTTGCATTGACACAGTTGCAACTTTCAAACAATCATCTATCAGGTGTCCTTCCATCATTTGGTTCATACGTTAAAGTTGATATAGGAGGAAACAATGTCCGAAACAATAGTAATGTCTCACCTGACAATTTTCCAAGAGCAGGAAAGAAGAGGAAATCTGTTATTGCCGCTGTTCTTATTGCAATTGCTGCTGCTATTTTTCTGGTTGGCATGGTCACCCTTCTGGTTGTATCGATGTCACTACACTGTTGCAGGGTCAATGATCAACAAGTACAGTCAAGTGAAAATGAAAATCTTGACCTTCCTCAGGTCATCCAGAGTAATTTGTTAACACCAAATGGAATCCACGGATCAAACATTGATTTCTCCAAGGTCATGGAAGTTGTTGCCAAAACTTCAAACGTAACTCTAAAAACCAAGTTTTCAACTTACTATAAGGCTTTTATGCCATCTGGTTCAATCTATTTCGCCAAGAAGCTGAACTGGTGTGACAAGGTATTTCCAGTGAGTAGTCTTGATAAATTTGAGAAAGAGCTAGATGCATTGGCAAAGTTGAACAATTCAAATGTGATGATTCCGCTAGGCTATATTGTGTCCCCTAACAATGTTTATATATTATACGAGTTTCTCTCGAATGGCTCACTCTTCGATGTGCTTCATGGGGGCATGAAAAACACTTTAGATTGGGCTACCAGATATAGTATAGCTGTTGGTGTGGCTCAAGGCCTAGATTTTCTGCATGGTTTTGCCTCTGGTCCAATACTTCTCCTTGATCTATCAAGTAAATGTATTATGCTGAAATCGCTTGAGGAGCCTCTAATTGGTGATATTGAATACTGCAAGGTGATTGATCCTTCAAGGAGTACTGGCAGTCTTTGTGCGGTTGCTGGTTCTGATGGCTACGTTTCTCCAGGTCAAAAACTCTTGTACTATCTTTCCAGTTAGTCTAAATTCATAAGCATTTGTACTTCCTTCAAAGCACATTAGTGTTTGAAGATCTAAATTATTTTGTTTGTTTATTTAGCCGAGTATGCATGCACAATGAAAGAGAATGTGTATAGCTTTGGGGTGATTCTACTGGAATTGCTGACTGGAAAACCCGCAGTGACTAAGGGAGCTGAATTGGTAAAGTGGGTTTTGCGTAATTCAAGAAATCAAGATTACATTCTTGATTTGAATGTTAGCAGAACATCACAATCTGTTAGAAACCAAATGCTTGAAATTCTGGAGATTGCTCTTGTTTGTGTTAGCACATCCTCTGATACAAGACCAAAGATGAAGACTGTGCTAAGGATGTTGCTGAATGCTAGATAAAATCATACTCTCAAGAGGTGAATTAAGTCTTTATAGCTTTTGTTTTGGGTGATGTAGTGAATATCTTCGAAAGATATAGTAAATCAAATAGGAAGAATTTTGTTCAATCCTTCTATGGTGCTTAATAAATTAAGTTTTTCTTGCTATTCACGTCACAGTATGGCAGGTGTGTAAAGTGAATCAGTTTGCTATCTTAGATATTTAGCTTATATAGCAAACATTATATTTGGGATCTGACTTACTTTTTTATTTGAAGAAAAGTTACTTTTGAAAAAGATAGAACAATAATACAGCATAACCAAAACAAAATAATAGGATTTTAGTTGTTTTTTTATTAAGTTGAATCTCACAAAACTAGCTTAGCTCACGTAATTTAAACAAAATGAACTTGAACAAGTATTCGTGTGAAATTTCTTTCTAAATAGCTAGGACAATATAGGTTTTTCTACTGAGAAAAGTTCAATATGGGAAATGAAGCTTTAAGTATCACTAAATTTGGTGGAACCGGCTTTTTTATTAATGTCATTGCCATCGATACTAAATGTCAACAATCACACTTACTACTTCCTTCAAAAAAAAAAAAAACAATCACACTTACTACTAAATGTCACAACAATCACACTTAGCACTAATATCTTCATCACACTACCTTTTTTTCTTCAGAACATAATCTTTGTTCAATCAGTGTTTCAATTTTCTAGACAGCATTCTAAAACAAGTTTCATGCTCACATAAATAATGGACATTATTGGACAATAATGAGCAACAAAAAAAAAACAGATTTATAATCAGACAGTATTAAAGAAAAACGAAAAATGGCATATTTGAATCGATCTCATTTAAGAAACTACAACTCAGCTTTCCTATTCAAAACTCTGCTCCTGTTCTTTGCACAATCCTGAGTGGATAGTAATTTGGCTTTTCAGATTGTGCTTCTCGACGATCAATAATCCGTAATCCACGAATAGAGGAATCATAAACTCTTTTTCCTTTGTATGCAGCATTAGAATATAGAAAAATGAGACTAGAAAGTAAGATCTTTAGGGTCCTCAATAATCTGAGACAGAGTTTGCAAGAACAGAGCTAGATCAGAACCGTAGATTACACGGTGATCTGCCGTAACATTGACCTGAAAATTTGCATTCCTTCAGTTACAAAAGAACAGAAGTCTGGATATGCATTTACGATTTTTTAACCAAAAATAAATAGGTCATACTCCAACATATATAAATGTCTGAACACTCGTACCTGCATTTGATTCTTTGTGCCAATGCGACCATCCTTGGTAGCCACAACAGTTGGCTGCGATGTTCCAACTGCCATAATTGCTCCCTACAAAAAGAAATCCACAGAACAATCAAACTCATGTTGCCCATCATTGTTTTTTATTAGAACACAAATAAGATTACTCACTGTTCCAGGAGGCAGAATAGCATCAAAGCGATCAACGCCAAACATTCCCAGGTTGGAAAGAGTGAAAGTACCTAGACAAACAACATAAATCAGTGAGGTAGGGCAAATATCAGAAGAAAAAAGTCTAAATTAGTCCAACTGAATGTCAAAGTTCAACAGTAAAAACATTATATAGCTTGTTCTTTTGGCAGAAAGCATAATATGTAACTTTGCTACTTCAAGAGATTACCATGGCAGAAACAAATAAAACGAATATATGAGGTAGAATTGTACTAGGAGCAATTTATAGTTTATAAAAAAAGGGGAAACAATAGCACCATGAACTGCCCTGAAAACATAAAGATACAAAAACTAAAAGAGTACAGCTATTTGTTACAAAGGATTTATACAAGAAAGAGTAGAATCTTTAACAATTAAATATTTGAACAATCAAGTTCTGGCTGAGCATACATAGAAGAGTGGGTGGTTATTCGTGTGTATGTGTTATATACTGCCTGCCATGTAGGATTCTTGTCTAACTCGCTTGTAGCTAATAGCTATAAGCATTTTCCAAACTAAAAATGGTAAAGGAGGGGAAAAATAGGAAAAGCTATTAAAAAGATCTTATGTTAAATGATTTTACTGAAATTTTGGTCTTCCATGGAGTCCACCCATGTAGCTGACCTACCTAAAGTGGGATAAGATAAGGCATTGGTCGTTATTGTTATTGTTTATGAAATTGTAAGGTGTTTATTTTTATAATTCTCTCCAATTTGTAACTGACCATACATTACTGTTGAATGTTATGACCACAACAGCATCCAACTTCAAGTTATCTCTTCGGCGAACTTTTCCAATCCTTAATTTCATGCTCTGTAAACCCTGTTCTCGCAATATTAACAACTCTAGTCTAAGGCATGATCAAACCATATTAGCTCTCCTGTTAATTCTTTCAAACCCAAATTTATTCTTCCAACCTTAAAGCACTCTTTCAAATTGTAAACTTCAAAAATACAGCTAAGGAACATCAAAACCTCTAGAAAGTTCGTGTGTGCAGATTTTCTGTCATCATAATCACCAGCCCTCATATTATATAGCTTACCACTGAAAAAATAAAATTTGACCACGACTCAAATGCAATCTTCAGTTATGTAAGGGAAGCCCCAATTTGAACTCAGATTTTCTTTAGCTTATAGCTATAACTTTATTCTACTAAAATAACATGTTGATTGTCGAAGCTTTTAGACATTTATTAATAAAAAGGAGAACATCTGCAAATATCAATATTAGTCCACTTCATAAGCCCCACGAATTACATTTGATTTGTGTCTTACCACATTCCATACCTAAAAGCTAAACTTTTCTATAGTATACACATGGCATATGTGCAAAGTTAGCCAAACTTTTCTTCAAGAATTTTATCAACTTTTGTCAGTCATTGATTTCATCATTGCAGGAGAGTCAGAATAAGACCAAGTAGGTTTTGTAGACCAGAATTAACTAATTTTATAGTATACACAAACAACAGCTCACAGCAATCTTGAACTCCACTGTTGTCATTTATTTTTTGAAAGCTCCATGCCATTTTTTAAAATTTTGGACAAAGATAAATCCTATGCATTTAGTATAAGACTTGAACGACGTTAATATAAATTTGGTGGGTCCCATGTGAATTATAACCAATCAAAGAGAGTGTGTTGAAAAGTGTGTGTTAGAATGTGTGTTGCTAGCATTTCTCTTAATTATCAATGGCCCTGGTCCCTTCCCACAAATTTAAGGATTCTATGATAAATTGTAAAATGCATGGACATAAAATAAATCCCAATAAATATATAATTATTGTACCTGTGGTGTATTCATGAGGCTGCAGCTGCTTAGCTCTGGCCTTATCAACCAACTCCTTCCACTTTCTTGACAATGAATAGACATCAACCTATAATATACATCAAATAAACCTTTTTAGCAAATGAACACCATTTTACGTTAGATTAGAAGCAGGTCAAAATAGAGTATCAGGCACCTTATCAGCATCCTGAAGCACCGGTGTAATAAGTCCACCATCTATAGCCACAGCGACTGCAATGTTGATGCTGCTATTGTATGTAAAGCTATTACCATCCCTACAACTAGAGTTTATAACAGGGTGTTTAGCCAGCGCGAGTGCTGTAGCCTTGGCAAGCAATGCTGTCATAGTAACTCCCTTTGACTTGATCTGATATTTTACAAAATATAATAAGCCAATTAATAAGCATGTACAAACAGTTTGAACACGAGTCTCCAAGTACAAGGTGTTCACAGAATAATTTGGAAACTTAGATATCAAACTATTGTAAACTTTCGGCAGCATGTTAAAACAACAACTTCATGAACATACAATTAATCATACATGGCTAGCATCTAATATCTATGTAGCATTTACACTTCATGTTAAATGTGTCTCGTGTTTGACATGAGTCGGTGTCCGACACCAACACGACAATGACACATGTGGTTACATTAAAATATTTGATTTTCTCAAATTATTACATGTGTCAACATGTCAGTGTTGTGTCTATTGTCCATGTTTATACTTCATAGGCTATTATTTCCTTTTATTTAGCTCAGAAATTCACCAATAACACTTGCGAAAATTTGCTGATAGTTTCTTTTCTTTGCTAACACTTTTTCCCCTAATCATTCGAGTTCTAAAAAGATCGTAGTTAATTATCCATTTATCAAAAATCCCAATAAGTGGTGAATTATGTAATTAGATATATAATGTCTAAAGAACCAATGTGATAGTCATCTAGCTAGCATCAAATGTAATCATTATGAGTATATTATAATGAAATTAATAACAAAAATTTTACCTTCTTGTAGAGAGCATCAAGTGCATCAGTAGTAATAGTATACCCAACTCTAAAAGTAGGAACCGCCAAACTCTCAACCATATTCCTACTCACAGCATTCTGCATTGTCGTAAACGGCACCACAGACCCCAATTCAAC
>Ga0209282_1000840_pt1 | contig 15827 bp, 7 predicted proteins | sample Mtrugardesep15_FD_187529 | JGI IMG/M metagenome (GOLD analysis project Ga0209282, IMG submission 187529) | Root nodule microbial communities of legume samples collected from California, USA - M. trunc garden sep15 (SPAdes) (version 2) | ecosystem: Host-associated > Plants > Roots > Nodule...
AATGGGCCTAAAAAAAAAAAAAAAAAAAAAATCAAATAATTACATATTAACATACAACAATCCTCCTCAAGCTAGTGAATGGATATCATTCCCTGCTCGCATATAAGTTGGCTAAATCATTCTGTTGACATGGATTTTGTTAACACATCTGCTAATTGGTGCCTAAAAGGATGTGGGCAGTTGTTATCAATCTGCTATTCAGTTTTTCTTTGATGAAGTGTCAGTTTATCTCAATGTGTTTTGTCCTGTCGTGCTGAACAAGATTATGCGCAATACTAAGAGCTGGTTTATTGTCACAAAATAACTTCATCCAGTTCTCATACTTTATCATTATGCCATCAAGCACAGTTTTCATCCACAATAGCTCACATATTCCCTGTGCTATAGGTTCTGACCTCTATGGTCTTGTAAGTCTGATCTAAAATTGTATTGTTTGGTAATTTTCTAAGGTTTCATGATTATCAATCTTATTGAGCTTTAGCTTGAAAGGGAGTTCTAGAGTATATGAAAAAATATATCACCACACCATTAGTATGTTAGATTATCTTATATTGTCTCTTGGAATCGCTTTCCATGTAAAATTACATATTATGATTTGTTCCCTCATATATTAAAATTAAGAGTTTAGTATCAATATTAGTATCAATAAGGGTAAGGATTAGTGATTTGTCTTCTGTAGCAACGTACAATATATCACTGATATCAAATCTATATAATTTTATGATTCGTAAGTTTTCTTTTTCCTCCTTCTATACCTAAAAGACTAAAACCCTACAACATCAAAATAAACTATGGTAATGGAACAATGTTTGCAGGGCTCCGGTCGTGTTTGGCATTCTTCTGCAGCTATTACATAATTCATCAAATTTTAAGATCAGGATACAAGCTGCTGCAGCATTGGCTGTGCCTTTGTCAGTGCAAGGTAGCGTATTTTCTTATCAAATATTTATCAATGTCATACCAAATATTTATCATCAAAATTTTGTCATGCCTTGCACCATATCTTATATTATTAGGCCTTGTCATATTATGCATATGAAATGGACTATAGTGCAATATAATATAATATACGTAGTCTAATCTAAGGCACATAAACCATAATTTTGACCAACATTCTGTTACCTGTTTTTCCGTATTGTATTTGGTTCTTATTACTTCGACATTCAAAGAAGTTTAAATCACAAGCCGTTATTTGAATTTAACTTGTTCTCCTGTGTTTTAGCAGATTATGGACGATCCTTCCCAGACATTGTGCGATCCATAGAGCATATAATGGAGAACATAGATCAGGACCCAATTTCTGGGCCTTCAAATTTCAAGTATAGGGTTTCATTACACAAACAGGTCATACTTTAAATTCATCAATGCAATGTTAAGTCGATCATTTTGGAGTGGTTAAATGATATATATAGATTCGAAATTCTGGATGGCTGTGATTTAAACTTAATGTAACAGTCCCACATTTTCTTCTTCTGTAATCATGATAAATTAGCTTAGCCTTGGATTAATTAGTAATTTTTTCTCTAGCCCATGTACTGTGTTGTGAAACTGTACCATTTCTATTAAGCTATTATAATTTTGAAAAGAAGTCTTCCTATTTTGGACGTATATCTTGTTTTGAAAACTAGAATTTAGAATGTAAATTTGAGTGAACGTGCATAGCGATCTTTTTATTTTATTTATGGTTTTGAATTATAGAGTTATGACATTGTTATGTCGGTTTGTTTTTTCTTTATTGTTGTTACTTAATTGAATTGCTCATTATCATTGCAGCTTACCTTGACCATGTTACATGTTCTACGCTTTACGTCAAGTACAAATGATCAATTGTTGAAAAATTTTCTAGTGAAGGTAAGTATTTTATTTAAAGGGATATGCAAAACTCTAGAAAAGAAGATTCTTTTTTATCAGTGATTATTGTCTTCAATCAGTGAAGTGATGATATGCTAATGCTAGTATGGACACCACGTCACAGATAATAACTTTGGTTTTCAATGGGAAGATCGATTATGGAAGCTACCTCTGACAAATTTGGTTGAATAAATCAAGTCTTAGTAGAGGTTTCTAAAAGCTACCTTTGTGACAACAAATTGGTAGAAAGACATGCTGTAGATTTGTTTATTTGTGTTATTGAACTATATGTTTTTCTTTGATGTAGTGTTCCATTTAGTCTTATACTACAGGCTATGCATGTTCTCAACAATTTTAATAACGGGTGTAATTTTTTTTACAATTAGGATAAAGAGGAATTATGTTCACTACATTAGGATAAAGAGCTTGTGTCATTTTCTAAAATAGAAAAATGGGAAAGAGGAAATTATTATTTAATAAAGTGACATTAATGACATTTTACAACTGTTTTTGAAGTGATTTGAACTTCATCCCTTTGAGTTACAAGGTCAAACTTTTATCACTGAGCTTACATCTCGTCTTGTATGTATTGTTCAGGGGAAAGGAACCTGATTATTGTGTCATGTTATCCTCATTGACTGCCTTGGTATTAGTATTATGCTATCAATGCATTTTCAATTTTAGTGTCTCGTCATTATCTTGATTGTATGAAGAACATTGGATTTTCTGGGTTGTTTAAATAGCTTTTGATGGAACTTTCTCTTGACTTGATTTTTGTTCTATTTGATTTATGTAAAGAAAGCATCCATCCTTGAAGATTGGCTGAAGAGACTATGCTCATCTGTTGGGGGCATGCTTGATGCTCAAGATAAATCGGTTGCAGATCGAAAGAAAGTAATGATATCCAGCGCAATACAAGCATTGATAGAAGTATACAAAGAAAAACAACAGTATGCAATCGTTCAAAAGTTTGAGGAATTGAAGAACATCATATGAAGGTGAAGTCATGAAATGAGATGGATTCACGTAATGATTTGTTTGAGGTCTACCAGTGAAAATTATACCATTCTAGCAGGTGAAATTAACAGGCCTCGCAAGCAAATGTAATCTTGGCAATAAATCAAGTACAGTCGAGATAAAGCAATGAATGGATGGATTAGCTATATCAATGGTAAAAGAGATTGCGTTTCTCAACAAGAGGACGTATTGTGTCTATATATCTTGTTGTATTGGTAACAGATTTCCGGAATAGATGTATGGAATGGATGGATTAATTATATCAGTGTGAAAAATGATTGCTTTTCTCTACGAGAGAGTTTTTGTCTAAATATTACCCGCTGTAATGGTGACATATTTCTGGAACAAATTATGTTTTTTTTGTTTTGTTTTGTTTTGACAAAGTCGATTGTATTTATTCTTGTAAAAAAAAAAGTTGATTATATTTGTTAATATGTTGGCAAATTAATTGTGTTTGGTTCAGCTTTCGTTTTCTTTTTATCTATAGTTCATTTCTCATGCCCAATGAGTCATTCAAAATCAAATCAATAGAGAAAAATACACAGCATTCCTAAACAAGAAAATAAAATACAAAAAAGCAGATGGCTAATATGATTGTAAGCAAAAAAAAAAAAAGATAGCTAAAATGATGTGTGCCAATTCCCACCCTAGCTAAAATAAGAAATCAATAATAAGTAGGTCAATGGTAGTATTTGAAATTGCCATCCACTTCATTCTTAAAAAATGATACTGGTTCGAATCCAATAAGTATCACAATAATTTTGTTTAATTTTTTTTTATTGGATATTTATATGATACGTCATTATACACGCAAATACTTATAAGATATACATATCTTATAAAAGATGATGGTAAAAAAAAAAGGGGAGACTGAGTTGCAAGAATTAAGTGAAGATAAAGATAATTCAATTTTTGCTAAAAAAAACGATTCAATTCAATGCGCAAATCATTAAAGTTGTCCCTTGATCAATCAATCAATCGTACATAAAATATAGTATATTTTTGTAGATGATGGTAATGATAGAGAAAAGATTCAATTAGTCACATTAAATAAATGACGTATGTTAATAATATATTTTGATATGAAAACTTCTTTTCTTTAATTTGATATTCAAAGAAGAATTTTTCTCTTTTAATCTATAATCAATATTCAATTTTTTTAATTGGCATTAGAGGCAACTTAATATTTAAAAATTATCATTGAAATAACATTTATTAAATAAACTGATTTTCAATTCATTATAAAACATGTATTTTTTTTGTTTATTTGTACAATTTTGTCGGCTAAAATTAATTTTCAAATAGTTTTAAATTTAACCTTATTACATATTTTTGTAAAAATGAATTACTTATGAATATATGAATTAATACATTTCTACTATTGAGAAAAGTATTTATATTCTCTAAAAAAAGAAAAGTATTATAAAAACATAGTGAAGATTCAATTTAGACCCTAACAATTTTGTCAGGGTCTAATTTATTCTTCATCGTAGTGAAGATTAAACTAGTCATTGACTTTTATAAATTAAAAAAAGACTTGTCTCTCCATTATAATAAATGAGAGATTTTTTATTTTTAGTGTATTTTTTTCTCCATTTTCATTTGGTTCCGTGGCCAAAAGAAACAAATTTATATTTTCTTTTTTGGTTATCGGCTAATTTATATTTTGTATAAAAATGTTATGAATTCATTTAAAATTTATTTTTTGTTAGAGACTAAATTGAATTGTGAGAATATTATAAGAGGTCAAATTGGTCTTTTTATTTTTTTATGAGCTGGACATTGTGGGTAATTAGGGTTTAAGGCATAGCGTGTCCAAAAAGAAAATCACAAATCGCTAGGGTTTTATATCTCTCTCAGAAACCACAGCACAAACGCAAAGAAGAGGATTCTAGACGCAGAGAAGCGGTAAAGTGATTTTCGATTTCAACAATGGATTCTTTCTCAGCTCCATCTAGTCGACCTTCTTCCCAATTGTCCCCACAAGATCTCAAAGACCAGTTGAAATCCCAACTTGCTATGGAGTATGCTCAACAATTTCTTGAGGTATCTCATCTTTTTTCTTTAATTCACTCAATATTATACGATAATTTAACATATTAAATTGATTAGAGATGGTGATAGTGAATATAGTGAATTAGGCAAATTAGTTAGTAGCTTTATTTGTTGTCTATATATTTTATCATAGTTTCTGTATTTCTGTTTGTTGAGTCGGGCTGTTTGGATTGACTTTTAATTTGTTGAGATTTCTCTGTTAATATAAATAAGTGATTGTGGATCAAGTTAGGGCCTGTTTGGACTTTGGATTGACTTATTTGAGTTTACTGAAACTTTTTGGGAGAACTTTTGAATACAGCTTATGAGATGTTTATAAGGTTTTCACCTTGTTTAATAAATTCTCCAAGATAGCTTATGAAAACAGCTTATAGCTTATACAAAAATAATTTCACTTTATTTTATCCTTTGCTAGAGAAATAACTTGTACATAAGTGTTTATCATGATAAGTGCTTGTGCTATAAGCTGCAAATAAGTCGGTTATCCAAATGGGGACTAAATGTCAGAAGCTGATTTCGGCTTATAAGTGGAGGTTTTGTCTCAAGGCAGTTTTTTCCTTCATAATCACAAGTGTTCTTTGAGAAGTTTGTTCAAACTTACTCTAGTTTCTATTTTCTTTTAGTATCGGGGTTGGACGTTGTAAATGTGGTTGTGTTGTTATCCTTGATAGAAGGACAATTTCGTGATACAAAGCTAATGAGAGATATTGCATCATTCCATGGAAAGAGTGGATCTATTTTAATCTTTTAAAGACAGTCCTACCTTGTATTTGCAAGTGATTGCCCGGTTCTGTTACTTTCTGATGCAACTTTGACTGCAACTGTGTTTGCAATTTGGTTGTAGAAATCTTTAAAACCTTAAATATTGCAGCCATAATTGTAGTTGTGGATTGAAAATTATAACCTTGAAGCTTCAAGTTATTAGTTCAGTTCAGTTTTTATTCTTACCCAATTAAAAAGGTGCATAGTAGTCTTAAGGTGATGAGACATTCTGATCTGTGGTAGTTCTTTTCGTTTTGGATGATATAGTAATAGTTTACCTGTTGTTGCTAATGTCAATGTAGATTGTGAACAAACTTGTGTATGTCAATGTAGTAATAGTTTACTTCTTGTTGCTACTGTCAATGTACTAATGAGAAATGCTAGCAACACATCTTCTAACACACTTTTCAACACACCCTCTTTGATTGGTTAAAATTCACATGTGACCCACCACATTTATATGGGACCCACATAATTTGGTGGGACTCATGTGAATTTTAACCAATCAAAGAGAGTGTGTTAGAAGGTGTGTTGCTAGCATTCCTCATGTACTAATAGTTTACTTGTTGTTGCTACTGTCAATGTAGATTGTGGAAAAACTTGTGTATGTCAATGTAGATTGATGATGGTTCTTTTGCCATATAGAAGGAGACATAATTATTACACTATTGATTTGTTTCTTGAACATGAATTATTAGCGATGATAAGTACTTGATATTTACTGCTTTCAAATGTAAGTCCTAAGCAATGCCATGGGCTTGAATACTGAATATGTTTGGTGTGTCTTACTTTCTGCAAATTGTACTTACATTCCAATTGCCATTTATTTTGCAGACAGTGAGAGGAAAATGTTTTGACAAGTGTATCACAAAACCAAGTTCAAGCCTCAGTGGGGGTGAAAGCAGTTGCATCTCTAGGTGTGTGGACCGATATATTGAGGCAACGGGCATCATTAGCAAAGCGTTATTTAGTGAACAACAATGAAGTCGATAACCTCCTCGGCAAGTCATAAAAGTAGCTCAAGTTTTGGGAATCAATTTATGGATGTTTGACATTATGTTTGAAGACAGTTATGCATTCTATTTTGTATGCCTGAGAGATTTCTAGTTATTTTAAACTATCTTTGTTTAGTACTTGTACTTTTATATATGTATGCAAGAAAGGTCATTCATCATTTTGTTTAGATCCGCCATCTAAGTATAATCAATTTTCGAAGTATAATCTTCATTGATAAAGATGTGGGAAGTTGGGAACAAGTTGCAACTTGCAAGTGCAGGAGGAAGCTTAAAACTTGTTTCATCTGTGTAACAGAGGTTACATTATATTTCACTAATTGCTTGCTAATTGTATGCATTATTTTGTGGTTAACACAACTGTAAAGAGAAAGAATATCAAGTTGCTCTCACCCTATCTTGAACATGAGACATTAAAATTAACAAGCAAAAATTTGTATCTATATGTACTAGATAAATCTTGAGCTCTTTTTGAGTCCTCATCTTTGAATGAACCATAACGTATCTGTTTCAACTTCTTGTGATGAGACTTTGGCTGCTGAAACCTTCTATGTTTCTATGTGATGTTTCGAAGTTGAAGATTAGTTAGTGCACCAATTTTCTAGCTGCAAACTCATTTGTAGCACATAAAACGGTGATAATTCATTTGTAGCACAAAACAAAAACACAAAAAACTCTAGATTTATTTACTTCTCATAATTTGCAATAGCTTCTAAACCACTTTACAAATGTCAATGTATTGACATTTTTGACCGGTTAATCTATCCTTTTTAGACTGAATTCTTTTCTTAGGGTTAAATATATTATGCACCCTTTTAGGCTGAATTTTTTCTTCCATTCTTACCCTTCATTTATAATTTAACCTTTTTTTTATATAATATTTACCTATTAATGTAACATTACATTTTTCTCTTTAAATTATACCTTATATTGAATAATTGTTTTCTTCATTTTATCATGTTTTTGTTGGGTAACTTAGCAGTTATATTCACACACATTATATTATATGTGGGTAAGGAATCCAGAGTTCAAACTTAGACACATACATATACATATCATAGTAGCTACCAAATGAGCTGCACTGCACTTACTTACAAAGTCTCTTCATTTTATCCTTTATTGCTCTATTATCCCTGAACATATCTAAGTATAACCTCTCAATAAAACCCTAAAATCTTCCCACCTTCTCAAATCACAATGGCTGCAGATTAATACTTACCCGAAGAATGTTGGGAATATGTCTTTAGATTCCTCATCAACGACGACTACAACCGATACTTGAATTCTCTCTCCCTCGTCTCGAAGCAGTTCCTTTCCATCACCAACCGTCTCCGTCTCCACTTCTCTCTCACAATTTGCCACCCAACACACCCTTTCCTTCTTCGCCTTTTTCAAAGGTTCCCCAAACCTCACCTCACTCCACATTCTGCGCTCACGTGGTGACGTATTTTGTTAGAATGAAATTCACAAAAGCAAATAATGTAGAGAATTTTGTTGTAAGCTCTAAATTAGTGTCTCTTTGTTTGGCTTGCAATTCATGTTTAAGAGATGAAAGCTTCACAATGTTTGTTTCTTTTTTTTGAAAGAAAGGTGCTTATAGCATTTCATTAATGATCAAGGATTCAATACAACTGGGTATAGAATAATAAACAGCGGGACTAGCTAGAAATGTGGCCTCTCTTGCAAAGGCATGAGCCACCGCATTTGCTTGTCGCCTAAAGAACTCCACCCGAGAGTTAGTAAAATGGGAAGAAAAAAGGTGCCAAGATGTTGTTATAATGTTACCAAATTCAGAAATGTCATCTCATCCAGAAGTGAAGGCATCTTTCGTAACTTTAGAATCGACTTCGAAATCTATATTATCCATCTGCATATCACTTGTCCATTGCAGTGCATGGAAAAGGCCTAGAGCTTCACCCACCTCTACAGCATACACACCTTCGAAACTTACGGTTTTGGCTAAAACAAAAACGCCGTGTTCATCTCGGATACAAATACCGATACTAGTACGATTACGAGGGACGGAAAATGCTGCGTCAATGTTGCACTTTAGTCTGCCAAGCATAGGAGGCTGCCAATCATTTCGGCCAGCAGCTGCTGCATCAGTAGTAATAACAGCAGTAGCAGCTGTGTTGCTGATGTCAAAATCAGCATTTTGATTAGAAACAGATTGCACAGACTGCCCCTCCGTTCGCCCACCATTCGCGAGCTGCCAATCCTCAAGAGTTATCCGAGCCCTCTCGACCACTTCTGCACATGTCTCTGTTATATCCTCCCAAACCTTTAAATTCCGGCGTTTCCATAAGCTCCAAAATATCATAACCATGCGTTGGGACTGCTCTTTGGACAGATTTTGCAGCAGCTGAAAAATAGCTTCCACTGCTGTTTGCGTATTCCTTGCTGCAGATTCGATTTCTAACCACAGACCTGCCATAGTCCAAGCACGGATAGCATACAGACACTCAAACAGAAAATGAAACAAATCTTCATCAGCTGAATCGCAACTTACACAGTTAGTGGGGCAGTGAACTCCTTTGTCTTGAAGTCGGACTCCGGTTGGCAATTTCTTGATTTAAGAAATTGTAGTGGCATATCTGAAGAAGGTATTTGTCAAGTTTTAAGGACATGTTCTAATATTAGACATTTGAACTTAGCATGTTGTTCAAGAGTGAAACTGCATCGAATGAACTTTGAAGTTCCCAAACTAGAGGTGTTGGACTTGTCCGAAACGAGAGTTGATGATGAAGCATTGTATGAGATCTCAAAGAGTTGTCGTGGGCTTTTGCGTCTGTTACTGGAACACTGTAGTGATGTTACACCGAAAGGAGTGAGACATGTGGTAAAAAACTGTACCCACCTAAGAGAGATCAATTTGGAGGGTTGTCATAAAGTGTGTGGATTTCCTGAATTGTATTTTAAATTGTATTTTCAAGGCCATCATTGAAAATGGAAATTCTTGAATCATGGAAGCCTTTCTTTCTAGCATGTTGCTAGCAATAATGCCACAACCCACCTACTGAAATGTGGCAAAGGTTTATTATAGGAGGAAGTTTAGAAATAGGCATTAAAACTCTTGATGATCGGTTAAGAGGTTAGTTAGTTAGTTAGTTAGAATAAAGTTAGTTGGTAGTTATCCTGTTTCTATGTTTTATTTTAGGGAGGCTATTAATAATATGAAGGTATTTTTGGAATGTATTAGAGTTTTGGTTAAAGCACTATGTACACATAATCGTATGTTTACTGTTATACATTTGCTCTTGTTTTACATTTACTTTATCTTTTGCTAGAGAAATAGTTTATACGTAAGTGTTTGTCTTGATAAGTGTTTGTGCTATAACTTGCAAATAAGTTGTTTGTCTAAACAGGCCCAAATGACAGAATGAAAAGCTAATTTCGGCTTATATGTGAAGGTTTAGCTTCAATTCAATTTTTTTCTTCATAATCACTAGTATTCGTGAGAAGTTTGTTTAAACTCACTCTAGCTTCTGTAATAACTACATTCAACAAGCAAAAACAAATTGTGGATTTGATTGTGTCTGTTTTATCTTAATAATAGAGGTGTGGCTTCTGTTGCATTCAGAGGCTGTGGTATGCGGTGTCTGCGGTTTGTTTCTGGCTGCTGTCAGTATGCATATAGCAGCATCAGTTTTGTTTTTTGCTGTAGGGTGCTTCGGCTGTGGTTTTTACTGTCATGGCTTCGGTTTGTTTTTTTGGGGCCAATAGGGGTTAAGGCTGTGGAGTTTTCTGGTATGTCGGAGACTTTTGTATTTTTATTTTCTGCCCCCGAGTTTGTTGTGCGTCTTGTACACTCTCGTTGTTAATAAATTTTGTTGTGCGTCTTGTTGTTTAGGTTATTGCCGTGGTTATGTTGTTATCCTTGGTAAAAATAACAATTTTCTGATATAAAGCTTATGCCATGGTGATTCCGTAGAAAGATTGGACCCGTTTCTATCTTTTAAAGGACAGACCCACCTTGTGTTTGCGAGTGATTGCTTGATTCTGTTGTTTTCTAGACACTAGGCAGCAATTTTATCCTTGAGATTGTGGAAAGTTGCAAATAGATGTGAATTGTGACCGCAATCGTGTCTGCAATCGGTTGTAGAAATCTATAAAACCTTAATATTGCAGCCACGATAGTAGTTGTGGATTGCAAATTAAAACTTTGAAGCTTCAAGTTATTAGTTCTGTTCAGTTTTTTTCTCACCCCAATAAAAAGGTGCACAATAGTCTCAAGGTGATGAGACATTCTGACCTTGTTGACAGTTCTTTTTGTTTTAGATGATATAATATAGTTTATTGTCAATGTAGATTGTGAAAAAACTTGTGTATGTCAATACGATTCTATGGTCATGTAAAAGAGACGCAGTTATTACACTTAACCATTGGTGTTTATCGTACACGAATTATTAATGATGATAAGCACAAGATATTTACTCCCTCAAAAAAAAAAAACAAGATATTTATTGCTTTCAAATATGAGAAGTCTAGGTGTTATTGCTGTAGAGGATTTCCCCGTCTTTCAAATAAGAGATGTTGTAACATGGGGAAAATTTGGAGTGCTTTAGAAAAATCTGTTGCATATATGTAACCTCGGTTATGTTATATATTTCACTAATTGCTTAAAAAATTGTAAGCATTGTTTTGTTGAAAAGAGAAAGATCAAGTTCTCACCCGTCTCAAACATCAGACAGTTTAGAACGAACACAGCCTAAGTTGAGGATTTGTTTTGTACACTTAACACACACAAGCTTGGGTTCTTTTTGAGTCCTCGTCTTTGAATGAGCCAAGGCATTTCTTGTGATGTGATGGTGACTCTGGTTGCTGAAATCTTCTACGCGATGTTTAGAACTCGAATATTTTGACATGTTTGGTTTCTATAGAGTAGACTTTGTTTTGCTTCAAGAATTGATTATACTTGAAGTTATAAATGACAACTTCTAATTCTAGAATTGGTTTTTACAAAGCCCTGAAGTCATTCAAGTCACCCACTTAAATACTGGTAAATGGCAAGATATATTAGAAACTAATTTCAATTTTCAACTCTTCCCTTAAACTTTGTTTTCAGGAAAGAGATTGTAAGTTGCCATTACAGAGGAAGCAAAAGAAAGCAAGCATGTTTAATAACACAGCCACACCACAATACAACAGTGCAAGTGACAAAAACAATAAAAACACGCAAGCTTGCATGATAAACAACACGATTCACATAAGATTCTTAATTAGAATCGAACACAATACAAAACCACACCAAGCACCAACTTTGTGGCTGATATTAATGAGATGAACATGTATTTAAATTTAGATATAATTCAACTAATACAAAATAGTTAAAATCAAATGTTCTCTTTGCTCATTTAGAAGACAACATTGTACAATAAAATGTCCTGTGTGATCTAGTACCACAAGGACTTTTTACACTTGGAGGGAAAATTCAAAAATCATTACAATAATTGCTTCTGCTTGGTTTCAAGAATAGGAGGATCAACGTCAATTCCCATATTTGCTGCAGTACCTGCTATAATTCTCATAGCTGATTCGATGGTCGCGCAATTCAAGTCCGGCAACTTCTCAGAAGCAATTGTGCGCAACTGATCAATTGTGACTTTTCCTACTTTTTGTGCCTTGGGGTCTTTTGAACCCTTTTCCACCCCTACACAACAAATCAGTTAATCAGTATAATAGAGTTTGGAACTTTGAACACTAGATTCACTCGTAAACAGGATGTTTGAAATTAAACGCCTGATAATCTATCAAACCAATAACCTTTACATATCTGCTTCATTTTGTTTATTTAGATAACTATGACAACACCAGACTGATTATATTTCAAGACTGAATTAAAAGCACAAAAACTCAATATTTTCTGCTACCATGTTCACAGAAAGCCCAACTATAAAGTCTATTACATACTGTATAAAAAAAATAAAAAAATATCAGATACAGAAAGGTAAGTTTTGTTCAAGATGGGGAGATTTTAATGGCAATGCAGAGTTCTCAATCCATTAAAACACCTAGTAAACAGGGGTTCGGCCATAAGTAGTGGGTGTAGCCTTGTAAGAATACCTCGAATGTAACCACTAAAAAAATCTCATTCATTTGTAGTGCAGGAGAAATCCTCATATAATACGAGACACAGTATTTTACATATCATTTTATTATATGTAAAATGTTATTTAGATTTTAGATCACATCTCAACTGTTGAGACTTGAGATTTATAATTCTTGAAACGTACAAGTATTTTCTACCCTTGATTAGAACTAGCTTAAAACAAATAGATCATAGATAGAAAATTGAATCAGGGAGTAAATGGAAGCTAAAACAATTCATACTTGCTTTCGATCTGTCAAATCAAATGTATACTAAATATCCAATATCAGTATGGATGCCTTTTAATATAGTTCACTTAGTCACAAGGCAGCACAAGATCATGTAGTGTTGAGTTGAATAACCTTACCCTATTTAAGATTCAATGATCCTTAACCCTAAATTAATGACATTTGAGGCAGGAAGGAGGAAAAGCACAATGAAATATAGCAATGAGTAGGGATGCAATTTTTTAATCCAAATTCCAGTATTATCCCTAAACTTTCAGCTAATGACTAATAACTTTTGATGTGCGTAGTTGCTGCTGGCCAATCATGCCGACCCAATAGTGTCTTATAGTTAGCCTTACAAGTACGTAGCACCGACACTTTATAAGGTATGTCCAAGTATTGGACACGTGTCAGTGTCTGACATCAACACGACACCGACACCAGTCATTACATACAATCACTTCAATTTTCTCAATTTGTTACCATAGTCTATATGTCAGTGTCGGTGTCGTGTCCACATCTAGTGTGTGCCTATTTTCATATCTTACAACTCGTAGACCAATAACGGGCTTATTTACTAGAGATGCATTAGTGGTAAAGAGCTGACTTATGAATTCGAAGCACATTCTAACAAATCATATCACAGAGGACAAAAGATAACATAGCATAATATCAAAGGGGTATGGGATAACAATTATATACCAGCAGCCTTAAGCAGTAGAACAGAAGCAGGTGGAGTCTTTAATATGAAAGTAAAACTTTTATCCTGCGAAGTTACGCAACAACAATACAGTAAGAAAATGATTGAAATGAAAAAAGAAAAAGAATAAGTTAGTTACATACATCAAAGACAGTGATTTCAACGGGAATGACATAACCGGGTTTATCAGCAGTTCTAGCATTGTAATCTTTACAGAAAGCCATAATGTTAACACCCTTTGAACCAAGAGCCGGTCCAACCGGTGGAGCTGGCGTTGCCTTTCCGGCTTCAAGAGCCAGCTTTATGATTCCAACCACTGTTTGCCACAAACACAGACATGTTCTAATTATTACATTGCAACAAAAAAAGAAAATCGAAATTAATGGATGAATGAATTAGTTTGGTACCTTTCTTTGCTTTGCCACCACCGGGTTTGGGAGGAGCCATGGCAGTGATTCTGAAGCGTCTTTGAGAAAGGGGGTTTTCGGTTTCAAGAGAACGAGAAATGGAGATGCCACTGGGCTTTAAGGATATTTTAAGAGGAGTAGAAAACATAGAAGAAGAACAAAGCGACGGCGAGCAGAAGAGAGTGGACGCCATTGAATTCAGTTGAATCCCAAAGCAAAGTGAAGTTGTTTGGATAAAATGGAGTGTATTCGCTATCCTCTCCTTGCTCTTCAATTTTCACAACAACATAACTATCATATTTTAATACAAATTTAACTAACTCTTTGTAAACGAGTAAATAGTCGATTACCCCTTGAAATTGTAAGTTTCGTTAATTATCCTTCGAAATTAACAAAACTTCAATTACCTTGCACAACGTTAATCAATTTACCCCCTCCGTCAAATTTTTCTGTTAGTCAACGTTACGTTTTGCAAATACCCCCTGAAGTTTTGCACTTATGTTCAAAATGCCCCCTAAACTTCAAAATTTATATTTTTTTCTTATCTTTAAAAGGTACTAAAACACAATTGCACCAAAGCATCAAAGGAGGAGGGGGTAAATTGCTAAGAATATACAAAACCCCCCTAATGCATATCTCAACGTGATAAATTTTTCTGTTACCCCTGAAGTTTTGCATTTATAAATTTTGAACTATTGTGCTTAATCAAGAGTTTAATTAAACGTTTATTCAATAAACTATTCTAGACAGTTTAATTAAATATTTGTCCATGTTTTAATTTACTTTTTTCAGTTTATTTAAATTTTAACACTGGAGCATATGCTATGATATGAGTTTAAATCAATTTTAAATAAGCTTTTCTAAACCTTCTCTAAACCGAACAACGTTAGAGCTATGTATTAGGGGGGTTTTGTATATTCTTAGCAATTTACCCCCTCCTCCTTTGATGCATTGGTACAACTGTGCTTTGGCACCTTGTAAGGATAAGAAAAAAAATATAAATTTTTAAGTTTTGGGGGCATTTTGAACATAAGTGCAAAACTTTAGAGAGGTATTTGCAAAACGTGATGTTGACTAACAGAAAAATTTGACGGAGGGGGCAAATTGATTAACTTTATGCAATTTCAGGGGGGTAATTGAAGTTTTGTTAACTTCAGGGAGTAATTGACGAAACTTACAATTTCAGGGGGGTAATTGACTATTTACTCCTTTTTAAATAACAATATAAAAATAAAATAAAATACTAAACACAATAGTTTAATTGACGAAAAAATTACTACAAAATTATGTATATGCCAAAGTTGTTAAACTCTCATGTTAATATAAAAAAAAAAAAAAAACCTATATACTTACATGAGTTTGTTGTTTTTATAACATTCCAATTTTTTATTTTGCCATTTATTTTTGGTCTATCGGAAATCGTTATCTATTTAAAATTATTTATAGTTTTCATTGAGATGAAATATTGAATTGTTATCTTTTTAATGGCATGGCATTATCGACATGTTTTATTTATAAGTTTACGAGTCGAATTTATGTAGGGAGGTTATGCAAGTTAAGGTAGAATTTTGAGTTTTTTTTTTGTGGTGATTGGGGTTCGAACCCCGGACCTTGCATATATTGCATTGTCCTTACCTCACAAAGACATAGAATTTTGAGTTTGATAACATAGTACATAGAGTATCCTTAAATTTTTTTTTTTTGGAA
>Ga0209282_1000842_pt1 | contig 15818 bp, 7 predicted proteins | sample Mtrugardesep15_FD_187529 | JGI IMG/M metagenome (GOLD analysis project Ga0209282, IMG submission 187529) | Root nodule microbial communities of legume samples collected from California, USA - M. trunc garden sep15 (SPAdes) (version 2) | ecosystem: Host-associated > Plants > Roots > Nodule...
CTAAGTGATAGGTTACTATTTCTTAAGGGGCGCTCCATTTTTTGAGCAAGTTAGTTTTCAACTGAGAAATTATAGGTTTATATTGTTATTAAAAAAACGGATGTAGTTCCAACATTCAAAATCGTCAAACTAATAGAAATTATAAATTAAAATTTCCAGAGGAATTATAGGTTTAGTTTGTTATTAGACAAATGTTGGTGAGCACTCAAAATCGTGAAACTAATAGAAGTTATTATATGTTGATATTGTTAAATTAAATTTTTTAGAGGAATTATAGGTTGAGATTGTTTTTAAAAGAACATATGTTATAAAGCAAAGAAAATCGTGAAAATAATATAAATTATAGGTTGATGTTGCTAACTATATATATTTAAATTGTTACGAATTATTCGTTTAACTTCTACTCGGTAGGACCCGTGCGGAGCACGAGTCAAGAGTCGAGTTGGGAAGATAGGTGTGGCAGGTTCCTCTAGTAAGTAATAGGTAGTAATATATAACAACAGAATGCTCTTGATTTACTATAACAATATAATTGGAAGACTTTGTAAACAATAAGCAATTGTTTCTTCAGACATGAGCAATATCAAAAACCATTAAATCATTCAAGAACAAAATCTAAAATAGATAATGTGATTAATAAAACATGCAAACCATATATGCTTGAGTACAAGTTTTCTTGAGACATTCAAGTGTACAATTTTTAAAAATAAAATATCAGATCGACTTTCAAATATCTGCAACAAAATTACTTTAAAGCAACATTATCAACATTTGAGATGAAATCATGCCAAGAAAACATTCATTATCAGAATCAGAATAAATTACATGAAAGAAATCTTCAGAAATTCACTCAACTCCTTCTCTGAAATTCCTTTGCAGTACATAACAACAAATGCAACAATGTTCTTGATTTACCAATAATCAATGAGTCTTTTATCTCTTTCAATAAAATATTAAAAAATTATTATATGTTGGATGTACAAATTCACACAAGAGAAAATACAAGAAAAGGGAAATGCTAAACTTCTCAAATAAATGTATAGCGAGATATTCACGATGAAACTGGCTTGTTGCAACAACAAAATAGTACCACAATCTCCTGTATTCCACTAATACCGGACTTTACACCAATACACATTAAACACATAAAAATTCGTGATTTTTCAAGAACCTACTATCAACATTGTATATGTTGGATAATAAACTTGATTTGGTCCATTGGACTAATCAAGTGTTAGGCCCAATTAGATACTAAATGGTGTACCCCATAGAAAGTTCTAGAGTCATGTAGAACTAGGTTGGTAGAAATATCATTGAGAGAAGTGTGTAGAACTCTCTTGATGTAGTTGATAGAAGTGTGTAGAACTCTCTCTTGAAGTGTGTAGAGAGTTATCCTAGGATGTGTCTAGAACTCTCTCTAGGATGTGTCTAGAACTCTCACTTTGAACCTATAAAAGGGAAGAGCTTGTCATTTGTAAATCAAGCAAGAAAATTAGAATCAAAGTATCCTCTCAAGAAATAAAAATTGTTCTTCTCTCAAATATTCTCTCCTCCTAAATTTCTCACTATAATCTTCTCCTTTTCCAACAGTATAGCACTGCTGGTAAGAAAAACATTGAGTTTCTACTTTCATAAAAAGATACTTGTGATTTGAAAGTTTTAATCTTCAACATATTTCTGCCATTCATGGTTAATCATGCAACAAAACCTATGTGTTTAGTTTTTCAATTACTAATTAACAAAACCCACAAAATCATTCAAGAACAAATTTAAACAAGATAATCTGATTAATAAAACATGCAAACCATTTATGCTTGAATACAAGTTTCTTGAGACTTACACTTTTCAAAAATAAAATATGAAACTTTCAAATGTCAGCAACATCATCAACATTTGAGTTGAAATCATGCAAATAAAACAATCAGAATCAATTATCCCAATCATCATTACATATGTATCTGCAGAAATGCCCATATTAGCTAAATCATCATCATTGTAGGCTTGTAGCAATTAATTGCCATCTACAAGACAAATGGATGTTGAAAATCTTTAATTTTCTCACTGCACCTTTTAAGTAGACTTGGATCGGAATAATGATAAACGCAACCTCGCAGATCAACAGATTCGAGAAGAGGGCAACCGTCAAGAATAGCAAGCAATCCATCGTAGTAAAGCCAAAATCCAAGCAATTTTAGATGGCTTAACCCACTCATTGTTTTTGCAATACTAAATGCTTCATCACCCTTGCAATATGAGTACACGGTATTGCCATTAGTAGTGGGTAAGTCAGACAACCTCTCAAGACTTAGTGACTTCAAAAGAGGGCAACATTGGCCAATAACTTCAAGGATATCCTTAGAAAAACTGTTGCAACAATGAGAAATTTCAAGCTCTTCTAATTGAGAAAACCTTTTCAAAAATTCACTCAACCCTTTATCTGAAATTTCAGTGTTGCCAAGAATTTGTAACCGTCGTAAGTGACTTGCCCTGTTGCAAATAGATGCACTGATATAATTATTATCTATTTGAGTTGTTACATACACCCTCCTGTCATTATTATAAGAAAAAAACATTTTAGATTTATTCATCAAATGATGTATATGGTCTATAATAAGGACCATATATATAATTAACCGAATGAATTTAAAATTTAAATTTTTGTTTGTATTAGTGACCGGAGGGTGTATTGGCATAACATTGAATCATACAAAAGAAGGTAAATTGAGAGCATTGCAAGTTATGCCGAGTGATTAAAAAGAAGAATACGGAACAAATAATATGAAATTATAATTTAGAGTATGTATGACCATGGTTAAGCAAAATGACATATCATGAAGGAACAGTACTGTTGATAACAAATCATTGTATTATTATGAAACATGCAAAATGAAACTAATTAATTACCTATGAGCCATATATTCGAGAAGTTCATCGGTCCCAAAAGACTCGATAGCAATGTCTTCCAGATGACCGGAACTTAGGTCAATGGCACAGCGACAAATCCTCTCCAAACAATGAAAATCAAAAGGAGAAACATCGTCGATCATGTGAATGGTACGCCACATTTGAGGATCCTTGCAAACCTTCCACCAAAGAGGACAAACATTACGTGCACTTGTAACAATTTCAACAGTATCAAGTCTCCGAAGTATGTTCTTTGTCAAGTCAATTGGAAGTTCAAGCCAGTTTGGCTTTGTCATGCACTCAAGTTTTGCTTTCTTCCTCTTCATGCTTGAAAATTCAAACGAAGCTGAAAATAAGACCTAAAGTTACAAATTGCAGATCAAAATTGAAATAGGGAAAAGGAGTTAGATGAATAAAAATTGGAAACTATACCCTGTAATTTGAAGAAGACGGAGATCGAGGGAATCGAAGTAGCAGGGAAGAGAATGTGGAGATGGGGACAAAATGGTTCACGGCGATATGAAACCTTCTTTACTCTTACACGCTTTAGATTTGCCCTATCTACTTAGGTTATTTAATTACACATTATGTTATTATCTTACACGTGTGCTTCTTCTTTTAAATTAATTACAGGTGTTTTTTTTTCTTTCTTTCTTTGTAATTAAAAACACTTATTTTATTTTCTCACAACTTAAAAAAAAATAATTATTGAAATTCACACATAAATGGAGGGGTCGAGATTTAAACCCCTCTTCTTGTGTTGGTTTAGCAAATTCAACTTTTTATTAGTTGAGCTAAAATTTATGGATATTTTATACTCATTTTTATTCATTTTAAAAACGTAACAAATTTATAATTCATAAAATTTAGAATTGATATCTAGCTTAGAAGAGTAATGGAACTAGTATAGAAAGTTAAAATCTTTGATCTTAATGAGTACCATTCATTAAGAAAGTCACAAGAAAATAAGTTGTCACAACTAGTATAGAAAGTCTAACAAATTGGATTTTGTCTAATTCTTTTTATTTATTGGTGGTGCGATCTTAAATAAGTTGTCACAAGAAAATATGTCGGAAAGGACTATATATAATCTCGATCGCTACCATAACATTATCGAGAATGGTTGCTAAGAGAGGACTATACCTCGATTTACAAAATGAATAACGTAGCAGATTGGTTGTCGGAAATGCATTAAGAGATGACCACTTTCAACCTGTTAGCCAAGACTTTAGAAATTAGCTTGTAAAGAACATTGCAGAGAGCTATCACACGCCAATCCTTCACGATATGCTGCGAATTGACTGGAATAAGATCAATGTTCATCATATTCAAATCAGAGGGAATAAGATCAATTTCATCATATTCAAATAAGAGATTCAATCAGATCGACAAAAAACACTCTCACAAAGGTGTGGCCGAGCCAGAGAATCCCTAGGAGAGAAGACTATACTCCCTCCGTCACATAATACTTGACACAGTTGACTTTATTACGCATACCAATGTATAACTTTGAGTTTAACTATCTTGAATAATATATTTGAAAAAATTATGTAAATTTGATATTTTAAAAATACTCATCGAGACGAATCTAAAGACATCTTATACGATATTATTTATCTTTGTATATTGGTAGAAAAATATGGTCAAAGTACTTAAGTTAGATCAAAATTTCTAATTTTTAAATAGGTCATCTATTGTGGGACGGAGGAAGTACCTTCTATTACGTTTTTTTAGAAAATAGCTTGAGTAAACAATATTGTTCAGTATAATAATTAGTTCTAGTAGATGTAGATTTTTATGTTAATTAAATAGATAAATGTGTATCCACATTTGAAATAACTTTTGTTTTTATGAGAAGCCGTCCTCCTCCGTAGGCTTTTGGTACTACTCAAGTTTAACGGTGAGAATATGCTTAGTGGAGCCAAGTTTTGTACTCTCAAATTATGTAACATTTTTACTAGTTTATTTTATAATGTCAATAAAATATTTTTTTTATTCCTTTTAGTTAATATATATAATCTTATTTATTGTATTTCAATAATTTGACAACTTTGTTAATTATAACAAATAAAAGTGTTTTGAGAAATGAAACATATTTTACAATTCAAATCAACAATTTTAATCATTCCTTAACGATCGTGTAAAACTAGTTTACTAATCGAGCTATCTACTTAAAGAAATTGCATATGGACATTTTAAATAAATAAAGCTGATGTATGTTGATGATGACTAATGAATTAATAGACCAACGATATTATTAAACCCAATTGTAACCACCTTTGTTCAAACTAGAGTGCATACTAGCACGGGATGTCCGTTTTTATATTGCTTTGTCCACATCATCATTGCCCTAATATGTGTAAACTAAAAACACTATATTTTGTAATTCTGATTTTGATATCTCTATTAAATTATGAAATAAAGGAATAAAATGCTTATGTGAATAAACGAATACAGAGCCATGACTTCATCAATAGTAACCAAAATCATGAAGTCCACTTCCTCAAAAAAAAAAAAATCATGAAGTCCACCAAACTTCCTAACTAAGTGACTTAAACAAATAAAAACAGAAGAAACCGATATTATTGATGCAACAGAAATATATAGACTTCTCAAACAAATATAATTAGGAGTAACTCAACAAATAAAACATAGATATATAATCCAATACTTAATTAATGAAAGCTTGCCAAGCAAACCGCATAGGAGTACAAAATTCTGAGGGAAAATAAGCATACTACTAAAGATGAAAACATTTAGCTAGCCTTCCGATGACTTCAACAAAATTCCTATAAAACATTAGGTTATTTTCAAGGATCACCATCCTAATCTTCAGTTTGATACTATGAGATATAATCACATACGAATAAATCGATTATGGAAGATTTATTTCAGCATCATTATCATTAAATATCAAAATCACAATCCTCATAACTAGACCAATTAGAATTTATACTTCCATAGTCTGAAGAATCGTAATCTAGTGTTGGAGGTACAAAAACTTTAATTTGTTCAAAGCACCTTTTCTCCAAGCTTGGATTAAAATAATAAGTATAACATCCTCCCAAGTCAAAAGACTCAAGAAGATGACATCCATCAAGAATAGCTTGAATACCACCATCACTAGGCATATCTCCAAATATTTTAAGATGAAGTAATCCGGGCATTGTATTGGCAACAACAAATGAGTGCACATCTATCCCGCTGTAGTCCGAAAGCAGCAAACCGTATTTTAATGATTTCAAAAGAGGGCAGGATCGACCAACAACTTCAAGAGAATCACTAGATAATAGACGGTTCTGAGAAACATCAAGCTCCTCTAACTGTGACAGTTTCTTTGCAGCTTCAATAAAACCTATATCTGAGAGTCTATCACAATTTGCAAGCCGCAAGCGTCGCAGGTGACACGCACTGTAAAATAAAACCTATTAACATATGCTTGACAATAGAAATAAGATACATATAGTCCTAATATAAATATATAGGTATATATTAAGAAAAATGACGTCTTAATAAAACAAAAAACTTATTTCCAAAAATAACGTTATATATATGTATATATAACACACGTGAGAGGAAGAAATGAGATCCGTAGTGAAATACCAATTATCTACTATATGTTTAAGAAGATCATCGGTTCCAATTTCCTCAATATCAATATCTTCTACTTGGCCACAACTTCTCTCAACTGCAGTGCGAAAAATCTTCACCAAATTATTCCCATAGTTGTAGCGAGCATAGTCGAGCCTAGTCGTGCGAATGGTGCGCCACATGTGAGGATCCTTGCAGATATTCCACCATAAAGGGCACACTTTACATGCACTAGAAAGTATTTCAATGGTACCAAGCCTTTGGAGGATATTTGCTGTCACATCTCTTGGAAGTTCAAGCCAATTTCGATGAACAGTTGTGCTCTCGTTTTCCACTTCTGTTGTTGGAATAGAAGACGACTCCATAATGCAAACGAATTGAGATTTTATAATTTGGATGAAAGTATTTTAACCTTTTGTAAGGTGAGATAACTAACCGGTTTGAGAGTGAAATTAATAGTTTCCAATGAACATTGAAAAATGATGATTATCATTAAAATATTATCATGCGTGGTAATACTCCTAAACATTTTGAAAAGTGAAATGGGGATAAGAATAAAGTTGCTCTGTTTTCGATAAGTACATTTGGAAATACAATTTTGAAATTCGACGGGTGCTTTTTTAGTACTAGTATTTTGTGTAAAAAATTATGAAAATTTCATGTAGAGGACTAGTTTTAATTTATTTTTAAAGATATGTCAAGAATATAAAGGGAAATATTAAATATTAAAGTTTTTTTTTGTCAAGAATATAAATATAAAGGGAAATATTAAATATTGAATTTGTATATTCATTCAATATTTTAAAATATAAAAATATTTATCTTTTCTTTTCATTTCACTTTTAACTAAATCACACCATGTTATGAGTATTGGAAGCTTTGAATAGGCGGATGAGCAATCATGGTATTGACTTTTATAAAAGACGTCTTGTTTTGTTGGGTTGAAGAGTGTGTTGGTCTATATGGCTAATAAGGTTGTGCGATAGAGGGGGGTGAATAGCGGTTTGAAAAAGTTTTACGGAGTTTTATTGAAGCGATTTGAAATGTTTTAACTAATTGGAAACAAGCTCGAACAATCACAACAATTACAAAAAGTTAAAACTATGTGATAATAAGATTGAATATAGAATTGAGAGATTCACAATATAAATCTTATTACAATCAAATATTAATAGTTCTTGAACAATTTGCAAAACTAGACAATTTCAAATCCAAACCTACAAGAGAATATAACAAACTATGAATCAAAAACACAATGCATATGAAATTGATGAATTGGATAGTAATTGAAACTAATTGATCTATGAAAAATAGCAAAAACCTAATTCAAGGAATTAGATCAATTTTTATGAAAAACAACTTATATCAATATAAATTTCTATTCTATCAATTAATCAATTAACATATGCAACTATAAAAAATAAAGAGGATCAGGAAGTGTTAGCCTATAATTTTAAAAGTTGTATTAAATGTGGTCAATTTGAGAGTTGACTTTAATATTGAAAATGCTTCGTTATTTATCGAAGTTGGGCTTGCTGTAGATGTTCGAGATTGGCATTTCAGTTCGACGAGTTAGAAGTATCGAAAAGTAGTTAGATTTGGATAAGGCCAAAAGCAATTCGAAATTCAAACCGAACAGTTGCCTTTATCCGTTTTCTAAGCAGTTATAGTTTTTATTTGATAGGTAGTTATTTCCTATTTTAGTATAAATAGTAGTTTCTTGAAAGAGAAAACGGTCACAATTCAATCATACATAAAACTTACACTCAAATTATCCGCATGGAAGAGAGAAACGAGTCACAAGTTGCAATGTATGAACATGTGTACCAATTTTCATTCAATCAATGCAATTTAAATTTGTTTTCTTAAATGTCTTTGCAATTTATTTTGTTTCTTTTGAGTAATTCATTTACTTTTATTCACATCAATTTCGATATAGTTCAACTGGGTTGAATTCGATTGCTTTTTACTTTCTTTTATCAAGTTCCTCAAGAACAACATCAAATTTCTGGAAAATAACAAGCACAATATGTCCTTAAGATTTACTGGTTGATCTTGCAAGCAATTAATTTTAAACCAGCGATTGTTTACCAAAATTCAGTGTAAACAGGAAGAGAGATAACACCAATATTTTTATAGTAGTTTGCTCTTATCGTTCTCGCTTTGAGCTTCGTCTACTCTTCTTGGTAAAAAAATGCCTCCACCAAGGTCATCCACTAATAGTAACAATGTTGAATACAAATGTGATTACAAGAGTTCCTTGAAACTATCCTAATTCTTCAACCCCAATGTAAGCACTCCCCCAAACTTCAAATAACCTTTGAATTTGGTGCTTCTTGAATCTTTGAATCCTTGATTACCCGTGCACCCCTTCGAACTCTTCACTCAAGTCTTTGATGCTACTTCTGGTAACCGATTCCCCTTCGATGCAAGAACAATTAGAAATAACCCACAAGACCTTTAGAGGTAGAATGAGATTATTCACTTCACTTTGGAACATTGATTAAGCCCACCCAATTTCCTTGAAAGAGCCAACTTACAATCCCTACTAGCACCCTAGCAAATCAATGTGACTCAATGTACAAAGTGATTCTAAGAAAATATGTTTAATCTTGAAGAATATATGAACAATGAGTTTTTGAGACCTAAAGAGAATAAATGCAAATGATTCAATAGTATTTGTGTTATGAGGAAGTGAGTATATATAGAAAATTAGTGAATTGATTCGCTAAATGTGTTAATCGATTCACTTAATGTGTGAATCGATTCAGACAGCAAAAATATAAGTCAGAGACCTATGAAGATTGATACGATTCAATGTAAGTTTGAATCGATTCAAGTGAGCCCATGATGCAGAATGATGTGATTCAGACTTTTATGAATCGATTCAGTGCAAGTCAGAGAGAAACCATGATATGACTCAAACAAATATGAATCGATTCATGTGATACTATTCATGTAAACTCTGAATCGATTTGCTGTGATGATATTCATGAAAATTTGACTTGATTCAAAAGGTGTGGCATAAGGAAAATGGATAGAAAGAATGATTGATATGAATCATGAATCGAATCAAGCAATTCAAAGAAGGATTTTCCTATACATGACAACACACAAGACATCAAGGGATCACATGACACAATGAGACATGGTTTGCTAGGTGCTTCAACATAAAAATAAAATAAAAAATATCATCAAATAAACCTAGCTATTTAGACATCATCAAAACACAAACTTACAACTAAAGCAATATCATCTTCAGAGTGTGTGGGACGGGTTGTAAAAAAAAAAAAAAAAACTATTCTTTATCTCAATTCCCAAGCATTATGGGATTTTAAGCCTTTGTTTAAGAGTTTGGAGGGGTCGGGAAGTGAGAGCTTAGGATAGTGAAAAATATAAGAAAAAGTTGGTAAACCTTTCGTACTTTTACAAATATTAGAATGGTAAATTGATGATTATGATGAATATATTTTTTAATTTTAAGAATATTATAATATCATAAATTAATTTTAAATAATTCATACAAACCTTAAAAAAACTGTCAAAACCCTTCTTCAATATAATTTTTGAGTTGCACCCAAATTAAGAGGATTTTTTATTATAAAGAAAAATGAACTTCCTAAAATCCTCCCACCCTAATGTCGTCTATTTCTTCCACTTTGTCCTTTCTTTTTTACAAAGTTCTCCCATCCATTTCCCTCCAAACTCGCAAACAAAGTCTAAAGTGTACATAAACATTTGTCATTGAGTCTAGGCTTAGCGAGAATTCGTGGGTTTGTTTCGCAGTGACGTATCCAAATGTTTTGTTCAACTCGCAAAGTATGACACACCACATTTCAATATAATGTTTGCTTTAGGTCGTTGGTTGAACCGTTATCATTTTGTTCTTTATGAGAGGCATCTTAGTAGATTAAGGAGTGTGAGTGATGTATATAAACTATTTTTGTCTACGAATTCCAAACAATTTGTGAGTTTACGGTGTACTTAAACATTTTTTTTTATAAAGCTATCTTATCTTTTAATTCATTTTTTAACTCATTAACATGTACCCTAATTCTTAGAGCACAAATTAGCATGACCATATAAAATAATAATCCTACGAAAACACCAAAAATCAAATATCCACATTAGACCAACACTCAATCATTCAGAACAAACCCCTAACCTAGAACTGTCAAAACGGGCTACCCAATCCGTTTAGGACCTGTCCTAATGGGACTCAGGCTATATGGGGTCGGGCTAAAAATCCCGGTTTGAATACGGGCGTGAGAAATATTACCTGAGCTCGGTCTTACACGGGCGGCAGGCTAAACGGGTGGGCCTGTGTTAAAAATTACTTTTTTAAAAAATAAAAAAATACTATAAAATACTCCTATAAATTTCTTGTAAATAATATTTTTTAATATGTTTAAATGATGCCTAGCACAAAAAAAAATGTAAACATTTTCGTACAAACGCATAAACTATCATTGTGAGGAATGCAATTTTAAATAAATTATGTACGATATGGCTATAGATATTTATATATTCGATCTTTAAAATTATAAGTAATGAAATGAGTAAATATAATTTTATATTACTTTTATATTTGTGTGTTAATTCATTCAATTTTCATTTTTATTTTTTATTTTGATAATTAACTAAGTAGAGAATTATTTAAAAATATATATAATATATAGGATTTTTTTGTGGTTTTTTAGGACCGGGCTAAAAAGGCCTATAAAAAACTGGGCTCAATATTTAATGCCTAAGCCCTATAACTAATCGGGCTAAATGGGCCGGCCCATATGGACAACATGTTTTGACAGCTCTACCCTAACGGCCTAACTGCACTATAAGAATATCAAAACAATGACAATGTTTTACTATATCAACTAAAAGACGATTGTTCAATACCATCGGCGTGTCCAGAGTGGAAAATACATAAGATTGGTGAGGCTGAGAAATCGGAATTTGAATTTTTGGATAGACCGGGTTTGTTACAAGGCCTCATGGCTAAAGTGGAGAAACCGCCGAAAAAATTAACTAATCAACTCAATCCAATTTTACGTGAGACTCCCGAAAAAGTAAAAAGGATAATTTGAAGTTATTAAAGAAAATGAAGATGATTCAATTTCACTAGATAGGTTATGACACTTTTTTTCTTCGAGATTCTTTATTTGTTTGGTCGATATTACATTGACATATATTTTGTGGTCGATAATGTAACACCAATTATTGTGGTCAATGTGTAACTAACATTATATAAATATATGATTTTTGTGTGCTGGACAAAGCACCCACAATTTTATTGGTTATTATTGATCCGCGTTTAATATAAATATATGTCTCTTTCCACAATAATTTACTTTACGTTCCATTTCATTTTATTATGATATTTGTTATTCCATAGACCTCTGTGAAGTGAAAATATCTGAAGATACATGTTCAAGAAGACCATTAAGGTTTTTTTTAACTCGCACCAACAAGTTGAATGAGTTGAAGACACAACTTAACAGATATAATGTCCATCTTGGTAAAAATCAAATTAAATTACGTCTCATGTACTTGTACAGGTACCATGCATAGATTTGGGGGCTGATAAAGATGAAGATATGTGAAAAACTGTTTATTTTCCTCAAGCTATTTATGATGATGGTGATGTAGGATACATGTTTAGGTTGATGGTTGAAAATAATAAGTTATATCTTTGTCTCCATTCCAACCAAGACTTTTATGTTTTATTTTTATTTTTATGAATTGACGTGTAATATGTTGAAAAAATCTGTAATGTTGCACTTTTATTGAATTTCAATCTTTTGTGTATTTTGCATGTAATGTCGAATTCGTGTAATTTGGATCAATTATGAATGATTATGTAATGATGTCACTTATGAGTGAGATGACATGATGTCATTACATGATTTTTATTAGTTATTTTGATGTTATTATTGAGTCTTATAAAAAAGTCTAATTGACCTACCAGGCCGGCCCATATATGTGTAATTATATACCACAATTAATTAATTTTTTGCAATTTGGGATTTCTAATGAGTACAAAAACTCTATAATTGGATCCTATAATTGGTGTTGGTGTATGCATCAACAATTTTTCTATTAGGAAGATGGATGAAGAACACCCTAACTTATCTCATTCTCATAGAGTCAGCACAAAGAAGGGAAATGGAGACTTTGGTGCTCGTTATCCTAATTCTGATATTGAATATGGCAAGTTTTTTCCTTCCAACTCTGAAGCAAAAAAACGTATTCTTCAAGATTAATGTCTCTACCACTAAATTCACGAAGACTTCTTGAAGATGCCTTGTGGCACCGCATAATATTATTCATCTACCACTTTAATAGTCTTTGTTTTCGACTAATCTAATGGATTTCTTTGATATCCATCCAAATTTCAATCGATGATTATGTGCATGAGTGTGGCCCTATAATATATGGCGTTATTTGCAAGTAATTTTATGAATAATTCATATTACAAATTTTCTAATTCATCACATATATAATTCTTGGTCCACTAAAAAGAATTTGTTTTAATATTTGATATGTCGTGAGACATAGAATCAATGTTAATGGCAATCCACATTTTTATAAAACTTAATAGAAGTATTGGAAGGGAGAAAACACAAAGGTTAGTGATTTATATTAGGCGAAATATGCATCGATCCTGGCCAAACTACTTAATAAAGAAAAAGAGAATCATTTAGATTGAATTAGCAATATAACTATAACAATCGACTAAACCATTCCATATCCAATGTAAATCATAAATTAATACATTTCCAGGTTTTCAAATCTTCATCAAAATTGCATTAAAATAAAAATTATCAGTCGAGCCAACAATCCAAGTTTTCACCTAATGAGAGCCCTTGGCCAAACTACTTATAACTAGGTCACTTTACCAGCTTAAACTTAAAATTAAATTTGACTAGCAGCTAGAAACATCAACAAACTTTTCAACACTGGAAACTAAAAATCCGAATCATCAGAAAAATCGAAATCATCTAGAAACTAAAAATCCAAACCACCAAATATATCAGAACCAATCCAATGCAACTGTAGAACAAGCAAATGAGGATCATCATCACCATAGTACACATCCATAAAACCAGTTGGAAGACACAAGGTTTTCACCTGCTGGTTACATCTTATCCCTATACTTCCACTCAAATGGAGATGAAAACATCCACGCAGATCAAGAGACTCAAGAAGAGGACAACAATCCAGAATTGCCAGCAATCCAGGCATTGTTTCTCTGCTGTTTATCAAAAAAACCATAACGAAAATTCAGCGATTTTAAAAGAGGGCAATGTTGACCAATAATATCAAAAGAAACTTCATTGAGGAAGAGGCAATTTGAAATATCAAGCTCCTCCAACAGTGGAAATTTCTTCACAGCTTCACAAAATCCTTCATTTGACGTTGATCGAAGGCAGTCTTCAAAAAATAAATCAGACCCTAAATAAGATAAAATAAAAAATATAATATAGAAACAAAATAGTAACACTGGAAACGAACAAAAACCTATCAGCAACATATTTGAGGAGATCATTGGATCCAAAATACTTGATATAAATGTCTTCAAGCAGACCACAACTTTTGTCAACAGCATAGCAACAAATCTTGAATAAATTAGAATAACCATAACGTAACATGGGGATATCGCTCATGTGAATGGTGCGCCACATGCGAGAGTCTTTGCAAATGCTCCACCAATAAGGACACACATTGCGTGCACTCGTCAAGCCTTTGGAGTATGTTAGCTGTAATGTTTCTTGGAAGTGCAAGCCAATTTGGCTTTGTTGTGCTCTCAACTTCCATTTCCTTTACTGGCTTGGAAGACGAAGCAATTGTGTATAAGGATATGGTTGGTGTGATATATATAACACATTTATAAACGGTAATACTCAATGGCTTTCAAGTTCAAACACTGGGGAGAAGAAGGGCCACACGGTTTCTAGTCTAGTAGTAAATCCCATTTGGCTGCCCAAGTAAAGCCTTGTAAATAGGAGTAGGCGCAGTTTGCTTGAAAATATAAGAGGTACTGATTATTAGTATTTCGATTTTCGGGTCTTAATTATAATTATAAATTATGACTATTAACTTTATGTTTATTTCATAGTAAGTAATAATTATTTGTATTTTTATTTTCTATTTTAATAAGTTTAGCTAGTTGTGTGAGCCTCACCAAAGCTCTAGTTTTTAACCATTATATCTTGTTGTCCGCCACCAAAACCTTTACTTTTTCTGTCATTCAGCAAAGAAGGGTGATTTATGGTTAAATTTTGACCCAAAATCACTTTTTTAACTTGTGTTTTTTCTTTTCCCTTTTATTGAAATAAATGATTTTCACATCTACTTCATTTTTCCTTTCGTGGTCTTAGTGCAACATTGTTTTGTTTGTCGTCTTTGTGCGGTGTTGTTTCTCTTTCTTGTTTCGTTTAGATATTTGTTCGATTTAGATTGTTAGATCAACTTCAATCTAGTGCAAGTTCAATCAATAACTTTGGTGTCATCAACGTTGCAGATCGAAGACATAAATATTCTGAAGACTTGAATATAGTCATATGTGTAGACTTTTGTACTTTGTAGTTTTATTCTATTAACATGAATGTTGTGAGTTTGTTCGCAGATTCATGCTATTTGTTTTTATCGAATTTGAATTTTATCGATCTATGAAGCTCATATACAAATACGGGTGCGAGTTCGATACGATACGGGTACACGGATCGCGAAATCTTTTAAATTTAGGATACAATACGGTTAAGATAAGTTAACATGCAATTCGCAAAACTACTAGTAGCATGAGCATACCTTTACACAATGATACCCGTACTAATCACGTACTAATCAGTGTTAATGAAAATATTATAAACTTAATTTAATATTAGATTATTAGTTAAACCAGATAACCATATTTGGATGAACTTGTTCATATGCTATAGCTCAATTGTCACTTAGTTGCAATAGTCCAAACATGTGCTTCTAGTTAGATTTTACTATTGATTCCAAATTGCAACTCATGACAATGGTAACTGGACCTATGTAAGATTTCAAACTTATAAACATACATTGATCAATGTTGAAATTCATTAAGAAAACAGCCAAATAGAAAACAAAAAGGATGGTATATGATAAAGAATGTCTTAAGAAAGTACTGTCAATAGTTTTCCTTACTTCCTGCACTATTTTTCAAACAATTAAATCGATTTTGATTTACAGAGGAAAATATAGGATAACCTCTCCGTTAAGCAAAGCGTAGAAATAAGAAGAGACCATTGACCTTAGTTTCATTTGGAAATTTTGGTAACACTAAAAGATTAATTAGT
>Ga0209282_1000844_pt1 | contig 15801 bp, 9 predicted proteins | sample Mtrugardesep15_FD_187529 | JGI IMG/M metagenome (GOLD analysis project Ga0209282, IMG submission 187529) | Root nodule microbial communities of legume samples collected from California, USA - M. trunc garden sep15 (SPAdes) (version 2) | ecosystem: Host-associated > Plants > Roots > Nodule...
TTTCTTCTTGTTGTTGTTGTTGTTGTTATTATTAGTTTTGAGGGATCTTTCATTAAACAAATAATTACAGAAAAGCATCAAATCCAAAAGTTATCGTCCGGACTTTTGGTACAGAGATGGAGTGGCATAATTTTTGGGTCCCTCTTGCCTGTGTATGATTTATCTGGAATCTAGAAAATTTGCACGTGAGTTTAATCATGGAGGATCACCTTTGTGATTAAAATGTAAAATTATGCAACCAAAAATAAAATAAAATTATGCAATGCTGAGATAATGATGACGTTTTTTTACAAAATCAAATTTAGCAAGCAATATCATTAAGACTAAAAGCCTAATTTAGTCCCTTAAAATTTCTTGCAGTCTGACTATGACAAAAAAATAATATTCAAATTTGTCTTTGACAAAAAATAATACTCAAATTTGTCTATCACATTATTTTACGGAGGATAAGTTACCCCCTCATTTAATTTTGATTCAGTATAACATCGAGACTGGTTTGTCTTAGTATTAAAATATCATAAACCAATTTTTTTTTTTTTAGATAGACGAAATGAAAAAGTCATTATAAACTCGCACACACAAGTGGAGGTACCGGGGTTTGAACCCCGGTCATAACATCCGGCCTAACAATTTTGGCATTTTGCCAATTGAGATATGACTTCTGGATACTTAGTCTTATGGTAATTTAAGAGACTGGTTTATCTTAGTATTAAAATATCATAAACAAGTTATTTTAATTTAAGAGTTGTAGTGTATATTTTAATTTATGGGTGTGTTTGTTTCAACGTTTGTAATATGATTTTCGGGAATGTGATATTGGAATTGCAACATTCTCTTGTTTGTTTCAAGTTTTGAAAAGAATAAAGATATGTTGACATTCTTAATGTGTACACTCCTTTTTACAACTCTAGAAAATTTAAGTTAACTAAATATATGGTTTGTGTGATCACATTTTTTCAGTTGTGTGACCACTATTTTTCCAGAAAAAATGTGGTCACGCAATTAAAATTCAGGCAACCACTATTTTTCCACTTAGTTAACCAAATAAATTCTTGAAAAATAGTGGTCATTTAAAAAATGTGGTCACACAGATCATATATTTGGGTAACTTAAATTTTTCAGAGTGGTACAAAAGATGTATACATTAAAAGTGTCAATGTATCATTGTTGTTTTGAAAATTTGTTCCTAGGAATGTTATAGTCTCATGCATGTTATTTACAGATGATTTTTCTATTGTTATTCTCATGGTTAAAGGATGAGAATCTAACATTCCCATGAGAATACGACTCAGTTTGCTATAAATTCTCGCTACCACTAACATTTACTTTCACTTTTATCTTTTAAATTAATTAATTTCTAAAATATTTCAAGAAAATCTAAATTTTTACCAAACACATGTGTATGAATGTTGTTCCTTGAAATATTATTTTTAGAAATGTCATTCCACATAATGTAATTTACATTTCTTGCCTTAAAACAAACACACACTAAAAATTTAATTATCTAAATTTAAGTTACGTTAGAGTTCTTAATTTAATTTTAATTTTAGAGAAGATGAATTGAAGTTAATGTTCATCTGATGGTTACTCGGGTAGCAACAAAATATAGAGTGAAGAACAATAACCTTAACCAGGGCACTAGTTAACATTTTTTTTAGAAGGTGAATGAGTCAAATATAAAATTACATATTTTTATAACTGAAATGTGAATTTACTTAAAAAATTGACAAAATTGACGGAGGGTTAACGGTTTGGACTTAATTGGCAACATAGTCCCTTTAATCTCAAATACTAAATGCTTAAAAAAATACATAAAATTGATATATTTGGTTAAAAAATTAAACTAAATACGTTAATTTGTTTAATTTTTATATTGAAGATAAGACGAAATAAATAACATTTAAATAATTTTTAATAACTTTAATTATTTTAGTGATCGATTTAACTGTGTTTAACATATTTAATCATCAAAATAAGAGTTTGTTCTTTAAAATGAGTTAAGATCATCTCCATTTGTTAAAATAAATTGATGATACGGAGAGAGATATACACAAAAAAGATATAGTTGATATTTTAGTTAAATGAGTTCCACCATTATTAAATACTTTATACTTTTTTTTAAGATATTTTGTGTTTTTATCTCTTCAAATAAAAAAAATTGAGAGGATCTTAAATGAAGAGGATCTTGAATCTACTCTTTTTTATAACACGTTTTTCATGTTGAAAATTTTAAATTTTTTTTAAGAAATGTCGAAAATCTACATATAATAACGTATGGTTCAAATTTAATTCACCAAAATCACAAATACTACATATTTTTGTGCACCACACAACACCAACATATTATCCACACTTGTTTGTTTCTATTTATTTTTTTAAAAAAAGAAAAAGAGCAATGGGAGGGTATTTAAGATCTATTCTAGTTGTTGATAATTTTCATTCAAATCAAATATTTCATATATCATTCGATTCGACTACTTTTATAAGAAAAAATATACTTTTTTAGACTCATTCAATAAATAATTTATGTAATAGACAACATACATTATTTATTAAATAAATATAAAAAAATGATTTTTGCTTATAATAATAACCGAAATATATATATACAAAAATCACACATCAAGCAGCACCACAATAAAATGTAAATTGAGCAATGAAATTTTCATACCGAGAATAAATTCATCTTTCTATTATACATTTATACTGAGTCAATAGCTAATTTGTCTTTGATATAAAAAATGTCAAAATTACTGTGAGAGGTTAAATTGGGTGGCTGTGAAGATAAAAATGGGTCTTATTGTTAACATGATATATACAGTTAGCGAAGCTACATTTGTAAAAGTACACCGCAACCTTCTCCGATCAAATGGCCACCGTAATCGACGGCAAAGCCGTGGCACAAACAATCCGATCTGAAATCGCCGACGAGGTTCGTCTCCTCTCTGAGAAATACGGCAAGGTAAGTATCCCAATCATCCTCTCGCGATATATTCCCTCCTCCCAATTTCTCGTGAGATTCTCATCATCATCTTCATCTTCAGGTTCCAGGACTTGCAGTGGTGATAGTAGGGAACAGACAAGATTCAGAAAGCTATGTGAGAACAAAGAGAAAAGCTTGCGCTGATTTGGGAATCAAAAACTTCGACATTGACCTTCCTGAACAAATTTCCGAAGCTGAAGTAATCAAGCATGTTCATGAATTGAACGCTGACCCCAATGTACATGGTGAGTCACTTTTTCATTAGATACATTTATTATTTACATTTTCTTTTTTATTTAAAGGCTTGGATTGGATTTGGTTTGTTCTTATATTTATGCAGGTATATTGGTTCAACTTCCATTGCCTAAACATATAAACGAAGAGAAAGTTTTGACTGAAATCAGCCTTGAGAAGGATGTTGATGGCTTTCATCCTTTGAACATTGGCAAGCTTGCCATGAAAGGCAGAGACCCTCTCTTTGTTCCCTGCACACCTAAAGTAAATGCTCTTCATTCTCAAATCTTTTAATCAACTAAATTCTATCGGTAGGAAAAAAATCCAGGTTCCGTTTGGTAAAAGTAGTGGATAGCTGATAAACTAGCTTATATTGGACGACTTATAAGCTAACTATAGTTGATAGTAGATAAGTTAACCGATTGAATTTGTAGTGTCTGGTAAAATTAGCGGTTGAAGTAGTTTATAAATATGAAATGACATGAAAAATGGTATATTTAATTAATTATTATTTATTTTTTAAATTAAGATTACATGAGTAAAATTGATATAAAAGATGATAAGTTATAAGCTTTAAGTTATATGCTACTTGAATTAACTTATCAAAAAACGCTATAAGCTCTTGAGAAAGTGACAATTACCAAACAGGTTTAATCTCTGTTCAGCAGACGAGATTATAAGACATAAGCTCGAAAAAATACCTTACGGATAGACCCTCGATGAATTCCACTCACATGTTTATTTTTTTGTAACATAGGGTATCTTTCTTAAAAACTATCGAGAAAGATGATTTTAGAGTTTTTTACAAGCTAAATTAGAACGGGATAAGACAGCAACAAATATATTGAAATTTATTGTCATTCATTTAGACAAACTAATCTGTCATTAATGCACAGTTTTCATTAAGGCGTTGACAATTTTATTTGTCTAAAGCACTTAGTTTTCAATTCTGAGATAGCTTCAGCCGTGACATTGCTGTTCCATGTAGCATTTTTATCCTACTCATGCGAAGAGTCATTTATATTACAATATTTGCAAATAAACGAGTAGAAAAACAAAATTGCTTGGCAGAAAGCTGTAGTAAGATACAACTATCTGTGATCCCCCTAAAACCTGTGGGAAGGTTGTTACAATATATGAATTTCTCTAGTTTTGATTTAAACAGCCCATGCCGATCAAGAACGTACAATTACAATTAGCTTTTGAACTACTTTCTTGAAATGGTGTATATAATTTACATATGATACTTGTATTCAGGCATGTCTTGAACTATTGTCACGAAGTGGTGTAAGAATAAAGGGGAAAAGGGCAGTTGTGGTTGGTAGAAGCAACATAGTCGGGTTACCAGTTTCATTACTGCTTTTGAAAGCAGATGCTACAGTTACCATTGCTCATTCACACACAAGTCAACCAGAAGATATCATACGTGAAGCAGACATTGTTATTGCAGCAGCAGGACAGGCAAAGATGGTAACTAGCAGAACATATTTAACTTTATCTGCACATCTATTCCAAGTCTATGTTTTATTTTTTAAAAAACTTAGTGTATGTACAGTTTTTGTCAATTTTCAGATTTGGATGGTTCTTTCTTTGTCTAAAATGTCACGCATAAATAAAGTTTTTAAATGGTAGCAATACTGTTTAATATTATATTTTCATTGGAACTTAAGTGTTTGTGGTCAGTTCCACATCAATTATAATGAGCTAAATGAACTATATATAAGAGAGGCGACTCATATACTCATGTTTTAAAGTTGTGTGGAGATATGTGGTGTCCAGCTCTCTTGGCAATCTTTTTAATCCATTGTTGCTCCCGGTGATATTCCTATAAACGACAGTGGTATATGCAATACTTGTCTGCACACACCAAAACACAATTTTAGAAAATTCTGTTGTTCTGTGCCTCATACTCCAGAAAATATAGCCTACTGTTATTAATCTTCTTAATGCATAGCAATATATTTACTTTTTCTTAGATCAAGGGAAGTTGGATAAAACCTGGAGCTGCAGTGATAGATGTTGGCACAAATTCTGTTGATGACCCAACTAGGAAGTCAGGTTATAGGCTTGTTGGAGATGTAGATTTTGAGGAAGCATCTAAAGTTGCTGGTTGGATTACTCCTGTTCCTGGTGGTGTCGGTCCAATGACAGTCACAATGTTGCTGAAGAACACTTTGGAGAGTGCTAAGCGCAACATTGAGCAGAATAACTGATATTCCTTTAATTTTAAATAAGAGGGAATTTACTCTTCTTTTGAGAATCAGTAATATCCACAGTTCAGCTTCTGCTAAGATAGATGAACGTATTTTATAAAATTGTAAGTGTTGGTGTTGAAACTAGTTAAGTTGTTTTGGTCCAACAGAATTATAATTCCTCTTGTTCAATATCTTCTGTTTCCTTCCCTGTTCTTGATCTTTTCCCCCTCTTGTTCTCTGTATGTGCCATATACTTTATTGGAATATGTTGCTTTTGGTACATCAAAAATCTCAAGTCAGCATATTTTATTAGTACTTGAATGGAATGTTAATGTTGAGACCAAATTTACTAGATTAGAAAAGCAAGGGAACTTAATTCTGATCCTATATAAGCTATTTTTTCTTCTCCTCGCAATGCCTGCAACCTCTTTGTTTTAAAAAGAATGAGATTTTGACCCCAAAAAAGTGGGTTAGCATTCTTCTCTCAATCCAATTAAATCATGTCAATTTTTTTTTAAGTTTTACACTATTGTTATATACAAATTAAATCCATTGATAATATGCTTGACAAAATCACATAACCATATATTTAATTGAAGTTACAAATCTCAAAACATAATTTGTTGTTTGGATAAATAGGGTAACACATGTTCATTGAACTATTTGATCTAAAGTTCGATCTTCGACCGATGCGTATAGGAAAAATATTTGTTGAGAGAAGTGAATTTTTTAAATAAATTTTAGTTATTTTAAAAGATTGATCTCTGCAGTTGCGTGCAAATGATATCTTTAACGTTAAATAAATTAACCTCTCAAATAAGTTAATCCAAAAAATAAAATTAGTTTTGGTGTGCATAATTTGCAAACTTCAAACAAGTGGAGACACTAGCTAAGATCAGGTAGAGGTAGCTCTATACCTTAAAATCCTGACCGTCCATTTGCGCAGTTGGAATATGGCAACAGCCGAATGGTTAAGATTATGACATGTTTGGATAATAGAAAGAACAATAAGAACATTAACAAAACAAAGATATGAAACATGGTGGCAATGGCCATGATTGCAGCGCAACAACTCCTATGCTTCTCAAAATCAAATTGTACAATCACAACAACAAGACCATGCATTCCTCTTCCTCATTTCAGCTCAATTCTTCTTCGCTCACGCAATAACAAGATTCAGTTTCCACTCATTTCATGCTCTTCTTCTTCATCACAGACACCAGAAACTCAAACTCAAACTGCTGAATCTTGTGTCAATTTGGGTCTTGAGCTATTTTCCAAAGGAAGGGTATAATTTATTATCTTAAATTTTTTATCTTTTAGTATTCAAACTATGATGTTTAAGTGGGTCCTTCAAAGCTGTGTTTTTTATCATGGATTCTTCAGGTTAAAGATGCTTTGTCCCAGTTTGAAACAGCACTTTCTTTGAATCCGAATCCTGTTGAGGCACAAGCTGCGTTCTATAACAAAGCTTGCTGTCATGCATACAGGTATAAATTACTATATAATGCTATCTTTTTGCAATGAATTAATGTGGATTCCATAGTTTTAGGTGGTTAATTAGTAATTCCACTGGTTTTATAAATTTCTTGCAACTGCTCCCAGACTAGTCTGCATTTTATGACCTTTGAGTTAGTAATTATTCTTTTTATTGCTTTCATAAATTTCTGATGTCCAATAGAAATTATGCTGGTAGGAATAGCATTTAAGGCTCGTTTTTAGTTGCTTATTTGAGTTTATCTACTGGCATAAATGCTTATGAGATTGTTAGGGAGAGGTTATGGAAGCAGTTTATAACATATTCTCCATGAATTGTTTTCAAGATGTTTCCGTAAGTTTATGAGAACATGTTGACTTTATTTTATCTTTTGTTATAAGTGCTTATGATAAATCTTATGTTATAACTGCTAAAATAAAGTTAAAATGTTTCCATAAGTTTTCCACTATAGCTTATGAAAACATTGACTTTATTTTATCTTTTGTTACATAAATAAACTATACGTAAGCACTTACATCTTATGTTATAAGCACTTAACTAAGTTGTTTATCCAAACAAGGCTTTAGTCAATGAGTTTTGCTTCTATATGGTAGTTGTTTTAGTTCACTCAGATTCAACAAACTACTCGAGTCATGTACTTAAATACTGTGAGATGTTAAGGCAAGTGAGCACCTCTAATCTAGATGTTTGTTTGTTGTTTTTATGAAGAGGAGAAGAAAAGAAAGCTGCTGATTGTCTCCGCACTGCTTTGAGGGAATACAATCTAAAATTTGGTACAATTCTCAATGATCCAGACTTGGCCTCCTTCAGAGCTTTGCCTGAATTCAAAGAACTGCAAGAAGAGGTGCTATAATTAGTTCTCAAAGATTTTCTAATGCTAAGTTGTCTCATCTTTATGTGTTTTACTTTAGTTGTCAAGAACTACATTGATTCTTTATGCTTTTCTGCCACGTTACCAGGCGAGGCTGGGTGGGGAAGATGTTGGCTCCAGTTTTCGAAGAGATCTAAAACTTATTAGTGAAGTTCAAGCACCATTTCGTGGGATTAGACGATTCTTTTACGTAGCATTTACAGCAGCTGCAGGAATATCGTTATTTTTTAATGTACCGAGGATATTGCGTGCAATTCAAGGGGGTGACGGTGCTCCAGATATCTTGGAAACTGCTGGCAATGCTGCCGTTAACATTGGAGGTGAAAAACAATTCAGGTTCAGCTTATATATTTGTTAAATTTAGCATTTTACTCTTTGTTTGTGTGCTTGTGTCTGTGAAAAAGCTGAGAAAATACATTTTGCATTGCTTCATTAAACAACTAAGCATTGGAATCAGCAATGTGCAGGTATTGTTGTTTTTGTGGCATTATTCCTTTGGGAAAATAAAAAAGAGGAGGAACAGATTGCGCAAATATCCCGAAATGAGACACTATCAAGATTGCCTTTGCGTCTGTCAACCAATCGCGTAGTTGAACTTGTGCAGCTAAGGGACATAGTTAGGCCGGTCAGTATCTATGTTATTTTTTCTTCCGTTTTCTTTTTAACTTCTGCTCTTTATTTTTTCATTGTGAATGTTGTGTGTTTAACTAAGGTTTGGGTTTTAGGTTATAATAGCTGGGAAAAAAGAAACAGTGACTTTAGCTTTGCGCAGTGCAGAGAGATTTCGCACTGATCTCCTTAGACGTGGTGTTTTATTAGTTCCAATCATCTGGGGAGGAGGTAGAGAAACCAAAATTAAAAAGAAAGGCTTTGGCCGTCAACCAAAGGCTGCTGAGGCTCTTCCATCTATTGGGGTGAGACTTGATATAACCATGCACCTTGATGAACCCTTCTATTGTATGCAAAATATTGTTTCTTTCATGAGAAGCAAAGTAACCATAAAATTTTGTTAGGAAGATTTTGAGAAGCGAACACAGTCCGTAACTGCACAATCAAAATTGAAAGCTGAAGTTAGGTTCAAGGCTGAGGCTGTCTCGCCAGCAGAATGGGAACGGTACTTAGTTTCAATGTCTTGCCTATACAATTGAATTGCCTTTTTTAATCTATTTATTATTGAGATTAATTAAAGGATATGTACTGTGAGTGTAAAATTATTTTACACTAACAACCAATCAAAACTCGGCAAGACAACAAACAATTACACAACTACTTCTATTTAAAAACTTTAAATATGATGCGACAGATTAAAGAGTTGTGATTAGATGCCAGTGTAAAATAACTTTACTTCGAGAGTGCACATCTCTTAATCTCGTTATCATTTAAATGAGGAGAAAATTGGCATAAACATAGTGAAAGTGTGGATTGATGTCAACTAAGAGTTGGTAATAGCTGCATGCTAACGAGTGCTAATTTAACTAGGTGGATAAAAGATCAACAGAAGTCTGAAGGAGTTCCAGTTGGGGAAGACGTGTACATAATACTGCGCCTAGATGGGCGAGTTCGAAGATCAGGGAGAGTAAGTGAAATTTCAGAGCAGACTTGTTTTGCTTTTATTCCCGTTCACGTAGAATTGTCATTTGTTATCAGCTGGCTAAATGTCAAGAAAAACTATGAGCAACATTACACAAGGATAAGTCTTGATTGGCAGAATTGGATTTTAAGAATTATTAAAACCATCTCATCATTTGGGATGCCTTTCTTGCTGTGATGACTTGTTTCAATTTGCAAAACTTGATGATTGCACAAAAACTGCTGCATTTCAAATTAATTTTATGCCCTGTTTGGATAAATAGCTTAATTAGGCGCTAATAGTATAAGCGCTCTACTTATCATATAAGTGCTTATATATAAGTTATTTCTATAACAACAGATAAAATAAAGTTAAACTGTTTTTATATAAGTTATAAGCTGCTTTCATAAGTTGTCTTGGAGAGCTTATGGAAATAAGCTGAAAATAACTTATGAAGATATGAGCATGTCATAAGATGTTTACATACCCTCTTGCCAACAATCTTACAAGGGCTTATGTCACTAGATAAGCTTAAACAAACTAATTCAATCAGTCCTTTGTCCGCAGCCGGAATATTTTTCATCTCAGGATATTATTATTAAATATTGCATATCAACTATAAACTATCTATAAAGCAGTTTTATTGCAGTAATATTTCTCATACGCTGCCACTTTCAGTAATCTACATATACTAATAGATAGTAATGCATTTGCAGGGTATACCTAACTGGGACCAAATTGCAAAGGAACTTCCGCCAATGGAAGCAATTTTAAGCAAGCTGGAAAGATGACAAGTAGTATTATGTTGCCTGCTATTCTTCCTAGTATCTGGAGGGTGGAATTTTATTTTATTATTTCATACATCAATATTCATCTGTGCCACTAAACTAAACATTGTACATTCACTCCTCCGCTATCACTACTATAGACAATTGCAAAGTAAATGTTACAACTAATAAGTTTTAATGGAAGAAATATTACTTTAATGCAGATTTCTACTGTCATGGCTTAAATTAGTAATCTGCAGGTAATCAAAATTGCCCCAATGTATATAGAGTATAGGGTAGTAGACACTAGGTGTCAAATTTTGTATAACAATGCTTCGAATAATTTAGTGTAGAATGTGATTTTTTACCAATAGAACCATTGAACTATATTATATTATATCATCAATAACAATTCATATAAAGTTTATATATACACATTCACGTTTTAGAACCAATATATAAAGATGAAAAATGCTAGCAACACATAACTAATCCTTTTCTTTTCGCATATTTGCACTATTTTTGGATGAGGTAAGTTTAGGGTACCTTGCTTTTACCAAAATCTATGTCCCTTCCCAACATTAATAAGGAAGCACCTTCACTCTGGGTCAGTGTCGATGTGTTTAGAAATTCTCCTAGTGAATAAACCAACCCACCCCTCTATCATCATTGTCACAATCCATTGGATTACTCAAATGTTTTTTAAAAAAGTGATTAAACCTTAAATATTCAATTTCAATCCCTCTGAAGAAAATTGACTTAGATAAGCACAAGATATTCCTTCCAGAAGCTGGTTCTCATTTCTCAATGTCAATTGGCCAACGAGATTTTGGGGATAAAAGACGGTCTTAGTGGGGCAGCATGAGTTCAAAGTTTCAAACACAACATCAAGATTTTAAGGGCTCAGACACAACACAATGTTGAACTAGACATCTGCGTAATTCATACATTTTATGCCCAGACTGAACTTTCAACATTCAGTTAATGCTTTGAATCCGAACCTAGTATCATCCATGCTCCTTTCATTCTCAACATCATTTTCTTGGTAGGTTTTGAACTCTCTAATTTTACTTTTACCAAATTTCTTCTCAGCAATCAGAGCACATTTGAACTTGAAATTAACTAGAAGGGTAAAACAAACTATTTCACCTAATAACACGGTATGGTGAAATTTTACAACTCTTTTTTAGGCCATTATTCTGGCACACCAAAAAGTCCTACATTATTTGGAAGTCGAGAGTAAAAACAGTTTATAAACAACACTCATACTTGTAGGGAACGAACAATAAGTTAGAACAAAATGATGAGAGTTAATTAATTAAGAAAAAGTAGTTTATAAACAACACTCGACTTAACATAATTGTTAATTAACTACAACACAAACTAATAAGTTTTTTTATAAAGGACAAAATGATGAGAGTTCACATAAAGTCTAGAACGAACAATACTTGGGAAACAATATTGTGGGTATAACGTCAGAACATTGGTATCCCTAGTAGAATTGAACCTAAGCCATGGCTGAGGACTGACAAACCTTTTAGCTACTTAGCAATCTTACACGAGATCTTTACAAGTCTATCTTATCATAAAATAAAATCTTTCTTCTAATAATATATCACAATATTGTACCCTATTTTTTGGCATTTTTCCCCTCTAAGTTCGTGTATTTTAGCACACGAGACGAGATCTTTACTAGAATAAAATAAAAACTAGTGACAAGTTTGGTAAAGTTGTCCCATGTTAGAAAACTGAAATGCTTGATAAACAAGTTATTTACCCACTCCCACTCTCCAAAGCAAGCTTCTTCTATAAAATGGTGAAAAATAGAATGAATAAAGACTTGAAAGCGGAGAGAAGAATAAGAGGAGCTTCACCATTCATTACCACCTCCTAAAAACAATGTCAAGTGCTTCTTTTCTCCTACTACCTTTGTACTTGTTCATGGTTTCCATGTCCATCTTTCCCACCACAAGCAGTGTAACAGGCGAGCACCATCTAAGGTGGGTGGCCCCGACGGCAAGACCAGCTTGCCATGGCTCTATAAAAGAGTGCATAGAAGAAGGTGAGTTTGGAATGAATTCAGAGTCTCACCGGCGTATCCTAGTAACCACACACTATATAAGCTACAGAGCACTGCAGAGGAACACCGTGCCATGCTCTCATAAGGGTGCATCCTATTACAATTGTCAGACTGGTGCAGAAGCAAATCCTTACTCCCGTGGCTGTGCCACCATCACCCGTTGCCGTAACTCTTAGGAGATGTTCAACTTTTCTTCTACCATATATTCCTCTAGTTATTATGATGAATGTGGTTATGTGTGTTTTACTTTTGTTGGTGTTGCCTTTCTGTCTTTGATTTTCGTAATTGTATGTAAATGAAACTTGAAACTGATAATATTGACATACAGTTGCTGTAGTAAATGGATTGTCTTCTTTCATTTTGCTTGTTCGTCCGTATAAATTTTAGTATCCATTGGAAAGACGAAAAGATTGATAGAAATATGAATAACGTTTATGCAATTTTTATTTTGCATTGAATCAAAATTCCTCTACATCATTACACTAAGACAATGACATGATGGATGTTAATTCGATTAAAACCAAAGGGAACAAACTTAAATTATACTTTGACACACTAATATATATTTTTCACACTTTGTTGAACTGGCATCGACGAGGTCGCCATCTTGTGAGGACAAATAATGCTTTGAATTTCTACTTAGGAGCAACATCAGTTGTTAAAGCTTCAAACATTAGTTCAACTTGGATTATGAGACACTTTTCTTCGCTTGATTTGGTGATGTTTATATAACAAGATGTTCCCAGGTCTTGTTATAATTTTTTTGGTTAGTGTATGGAGTATTCATTGTTGTTGGACGACAACTAATTTCCATCGGCGGACTTGTTTGGCATATATAGGATAGGTTTCCTCATCCAACCAAATTTTCTCATTTTGCAATGTACATTGAATTGTAGGGTTGCTGTATATTTCTCAAATAAACTACAGAATTTTATTATTATAGTTGTAAAGATAAATATCTAAGTATGTCTTCATTACACTCAAAACGATAACAATGGAACTCTACATCTTTACTTAAAAGGAGATAAATCCTACTCCCTATATTGGATCCTGCTCCATGAGATTATTGCAGTCCCCATTGGGATGTGGGTCAATCTTCTCAGAACCTTATTAACAGCGAAAAAAGTAATGGAAATGTTTAGGATGCAACCAGCTAAGTGAACAAGTGAGGCTACTTACTCGTGCCAGCATGTGGCTAGATGTGAAATTGAAAGCCTCAAAAAACAAATCATTATTTTTTTTACAGGAACTATATTCAAGTGACAGAGGTTCATAATATTTAAAATACAGTTCACATAACAGGGACCTTGGATCTAGGGACACGAATTGCCCTGTTTGTGCAATCTAAAAATGAATGAATAAACAACCAGAGCATGCAAATAAAACGGGCAGAAGGAGAACAAAGTAATCAATATAACATAAGTTTTCCTCCACCAATAGTAATAGTGTTATCTAATAGTAACAAGTCTAGCTCATCTGGAATTGGAAAAAGAAAAAATTAGTCAGCAGTACTGTAATTTTTTTAACAGAGACAAACTTTAGCTACAAAAGAGAGTGCACTCATATGTTCCATGACAAATATCTAAGTTCCAAATCACTTCTATACTCATAAGATACAGGGACAAAATCCTGATGTATCTTATGCCGAACCTTCTTCCTTCAACTCTTCTTCCTTTGACTTAACAGGGGCCAAAGGTGATGGAGAGCTCTCCACTCCTATCTCAGCTTTTAGATCATTGATGCTTTGCTCCAACTCATTTATACGGCTTCCCATTTCGTCAAGTACAATGGAGTCAAGGAGAACACTAAACTCAACAATATGAATAATAACAGGCAACTCAGCAATATCCACGTGATACCATTGGTATCAGTACTCATCTTGATTTAGCTAACATACATGACATAACATATACAAACTGATACCCGTGTAATAGAATTGGTATCAACTACTCATCCTGGTTTTAGCCAATATACATGATACACCATATACACAAATCACAATAAGTTGTAGGTCATAAATCATGCACATCTGTAAGGTGAATGCACTGAATCTATAAAGAATTTTTTTGAGAAGCAGCTGTGCGCGATAATAATTTACCATTGATGCTGTTGTGTAAATATGTCATGGTGTTATAGGTTTGAGTTCTGATACCAACTTTAACTTTTCAAGACAGACAACTCAACCATTTAAACAACATATAACCAAACTTACACAACCAATTCACCAAAGATATTCATTGTAAAATATATATATTTAAGAGCACAGGCTAATGACATAAAGAAATTTAAATCTCTTGTGATTGCGCCTATTTGAATAATTATGATATATTATTTTTATTCTAAAAAAAAAGATATTTACGGGAAAAAAGCAAGATCTCTATCGTGAATTACCATTTTCTGAAATTAGTTTCTTGCACAAATTTCTATTAAACAAACTTTATCATATCAACAACTTAAAGAATGTCTGAAAAGGATATTCTTTGAAATGATGGAGTCAGACATTGTCTGGAACCTAGTTTGCTGGAAACAAAATTATTGTTAGCAACAGTTAATTATATACTTAAAATAAGCAATGCAGCTCCATGAACCTAGAATATAGAACTCACCATCTGCTGAAGAAGATTTTGCACCTGAAAGAGCGAATGAGGGCAAAGGTCAAAAATAATTGACAAACAAAAGAAACAATTTAATCATCTAACTAGAACTCATCACTCAACAGTGCAAACATCAACTAGCATACTCCCACTCCAACCATGGACTTTTGGACCAATCAGTACGTAATGGCTCGACAAACATAAGCTAGAGCCAAAATTGGTGTTGTCAAATGCGGATTGCGAAAAAATAGCAGTTTGTTTGAATTCAGTTACACTAAAGTACTATAGCTACTATTTCACACCACTTTTTACGCAATGGCGTATCACGGAACAATTGTAATTAGTTCAGAAGCCGCTACACTACAGCGCCACAATCGCCGCTATTTGACAACACTTTGTACGGAACAATAGTGATTAGAACTAAAAACATTAGCCTTGAAAATGTTTAAAAACTTACAAAAACAGTCATATCAGCGGTGCTTTGCTTTGGGTCTTCTGAGTCATCCTATCATCAAAAGAGAAAAAAAAGGAAGCATATGATAAATAAAAACTTAACAAATGGCATATAACGATGCAACATTCTCTAATATTTTGATTATCCAGAAAATCTGTAATAAAATCACGAAAACTTGAAAATGGAAACTAACAAGTTCGAAATTTTGAGCATAACCCTAATTGGTTGAATATTGAAATTGGGAATTCGCATGAGAGAACCCAAGCAACGATGAATATAATATGAGTTAATAAAAAGAAAAAGAAGAGGAAATAATGAGAGAGGGAAGCTTACCATGATTTGAATTTTGAACAACGTTTCTGAAATGGAAAGGAAGTGCTTCAACAAGTTTCAAAAGCTGAATCAACTTTGTGAGCGACCAATAAAGGACTCTCTGGCTTAGGTCCACAAAGTTCAAGGATATTCATGCCAAATCCAAAAGGACCATTTTGTCTTGTACAAATTTACCGCTCCCTTAAAAAAATTGAAATTTCAGCCAAAATCCTTTAAATTAAT
>Ga0209282_1000845_pt1 | contig 15799 bp, 5 predicted proteins | sample Mtrugardesep15_FD_187529 | JGI IMG/M metagenome (GOLD analysis project Ga0209282, IMG submission 187529) | Root nodule microbial communities of legume samples collected from California, USA - M. trunc garden sep15 (SPAdes) (version 2) | ecosystem: Host-associated > Plants > Roots > Nodule...
CTTTCTAATTATGTCTTATCTAAAAAAATTGTATTAAAAAAAAAAAACATTTACCTATCTGATATTGGATTTTTAACCCTTCAATTTTCAAACAAAATGGTATTTTTATTTTTAACCATATAGAAAATAGTCTTGAGTCCTTCAATTTTCAAAGAAAATGGTATTTTTCTTTTTACCATATAGAAAAGAGTCTTGATAATCCCAAACATCAACAAGATCAAAATTACAAAAATTAAATAAGATTAGAATTATTTTAGATAATTTTGATAAATATTAAACTCGGATTATGGAATCAATATATCTTCTTAATAAGAATATCCACTTTATAAAAAAATATCATATTTTTTAATCAATAAATATGTAATTATTTATTGTAAATCAAAGTCAATTTGAGTACTTTTTCTTTATAATATCAACAATTTGAGTACTATAATACCGTGTGCGGTCCTTCTCTATGATGTCTCACTTTTGACTTTATTATTATACTCAAGAGTCATGTCAAAAGCATTATATATAATGTGGATTTCTTTTTCATTGATGACTAATAACTGTTTCACTATTTTCACATACAAAAAAAGACTAATAATTGTTTGACTTTATTCCAGGACATACCTAGTATCTCAAGGACTACAGCTCATCAGTACTGTGTTTTGGTCTACAAAAGAACTGGTTATTCATTTTTTGAAACAGAACAACAAAGAAATTATGTACCTTCCTTCATATGTTTCATTGTTCATCAAAACAAAAAACAACAATCAAATCGGTTTAATCAAGTTCAATCTTATATAGATTTTAGTAGAATTGACTGTAATGGAATTTTGAACAGATTTTTTTTTGAATAATAAAGCAGCAGAAAGGCCATAAGCAACTGCAAAGAAATTAAGGGAGGAGAAACTTCAACATAATAGGCAACCAAATGCCTTGGTCAAACAATCAGCAACTTCGCCACCTTAACATGTCGATCCTCTCAAGCATGTACACGAGCATGCGTTTGATATCAAAAAAATGTAGACAGACGGAAGAACCAAAAATCTTGAATTTTATCAAAAGCAAATATTGTCATTTTAGACACAAGTTATTAAACTTAAGATAGATTGTTTCTTTTTTCGACATAACCTATGATAGTTTGTTGGTACAAGGATAACATGTCCTTGGTACGCATGAAATCTACTGAGAAAGAAACACAGCAACCTTTTAAGTTAAAATGCTTTAAACCCTAATACATAGGTTACAATATAGTTATACAGCATCTGAGCAATAACAATGGCCTAATCCCATTAACACTAGTAATAAGAATACGACAGATAGATATAAAAACAAGCATAATTTTACCATCACCAAAGTTTGATTAGTTCACTTTAAATGCCTCTCCCTGCTTCATGATTAAAACTATTCACAAGCCAACTTGGTGTCAAAGCTGCTTAAACATATTGCAAAAGCTTGGAATGCAGACAAAGGATATCGATAATCCATGGTGAACATATCTTTCCCAACTTTGCCGAATTGCAGAATAATCTTATCATGTTCCGGTGGTGCTGGTTGAGACGGTGTCGGCGCGCCAGCAGGTGGTTGGGTGGAAGCAATCAGCTGAAAGTTTTTAACAGATGCAACAGTTACTCGTCCCCGAAAATTAAGGCACCAGCACTGCAATTGTTCATGCCATCTTGGAGGCTTGTTTTTCAGAACCAAAGGTCTCATCTTGCCGTCATCATCCTCATTACAGGATCCCCCGATCTCAGAAAACCGTGAACTGCTGAACTCAATGGAATGATCTAGAGACTTCGAAAATGAGATGCTCCGGAACGAGTCCTCCAGGGAACGGTGAATTAGCTCTGGCTGTCCGGGAACGGAGCCACCCGCATCAAGTGCTGAATTTGGTATTGAATGCATAATGCAATGCATCTTCCTTGGGCCTCGAGTTCCGAGCACATTTAGTTCATATGTTACCTGAGCTATGTTGTAACTCCCAGATGGGACCTTTGGCGATACCTTTTTAGAAAATCTACGGCTTGTCTTCCCAGTCCCCGGAGGGCATATATGGGCAGAAGTGCAGGGAGGCTGTGTATCATATATGATGAACTTTGTTCCAAGAAAGTTTGATCTGGTGTATCAAAATAATAACAAATAATCTTGCAAGTGAGAAGACAAAGATATAAAATAGAACAGAAAAAACTCAGCAAATGGTCTTGAAGATATGAATAGCAAACAAGGAATATCTGCATCACATAAGTGGAAAATTATTTATGGAATAAGAACCCTAGACTATTTATTACCTCCAACAATAACAGTTACAACACATTTTTGTATAATTATAGTTCCGTGCACCTAAACATTTGACAATAAAAGAAGTACTTAATCTTAAACCAACTGAAATTCCTTGCAACTTTGCGAGATCATTGATTCTTCTGTTTTACTTCTGGGAGTTAGAATGCATTTTGATAGTCGGAAATCGGAATCATAATTCATAGTAGTATTAACAGTATGTTTTTATAGACACCGAAAAGAAGTTTTTAACATAGTAGATGAGAGAAGGACCAACATTTGCAAGTAGTAAATTTACCTCAGTTTTCCAATGTAAGTATTACTTGATCTAGAGATGTTGTCAGCATCCATTGAAATAACATACTCAGTGTAGGTTGTTCTCCTGGTCCTCTTAGCAGAGAGGAGGAATTTTCCATTTTCAACTAACAAAGCTGCAAAAGTCAAAGTAAATAAAATTGAAACAGGAACAAAACTAAAGAGAGTTCAAGATGCTGTAGAAAACTTCCCTAGCATCAAAACTTTAGAAGTAACGTTGCTAAAATAATTAATATAAAACGACAAAATAGACCATTAAGCCTTGCCCCCTGACATAATGGATATCAAACAAAGAATATCCAAGACTCCTAGAATCAATCACAAAGGGAAATAAATATACATGGAATAACAACGGTTATAGAAACATCTCATTTTCATGCATCGGCGCAAGTCACACTATTACAAGTATCATCCAAAGTAGATCTCATATTAAACATCGATGCATACATCTTCACGTGCAGCCACAAACAACATATGCACAAATATTCATATAGCAGTAACTTAAAAAACCTAAACATTTTGAATTTTGAAACAGTACATAAGAACAAATCTACACAATCACACCAGAAGCATCTGAAAATAAAACCATATAAACCCACTAGGTAACTAGGCGTAAGCGAAGAGTGCTTACCAGGGCTCAGACAAAGAAATAGGTGGTATGTTAAGTTAGATTTATCTCTTTTGATAAAGCATTGAATGATTCCGTCTCGTGGCCCTGGCTGAAAAGTGAAACGAACAAGAAAGTCAGCATGTTGCTACCTTATCAACTATCATCGTTATTTCAACATAAATGTAATTGATTCTTAATAAAAAAAAAAAGTGAGATAGTCTGCAACTAACCTGCTTCAGGGACACAGGGAATGTTAGTTTGCCACAGAACTCTGGGGTCTTAACAATGTCCTTGCACATATTCCTCCAAGACTGGCAAACAGAAGCACATGCAACTACATTCTTCCTTGAAGGCCATGTATTCTCACTCTCCTCTAGTCGCCGAATGACATCAAATAGTAATTCTGGGGGTAAGTTCGCCCAGCAACTATTTTGAATTACAAGAGGCTGATCATGCAAATCCTGTACAGAACCATGAGACTTTCCTCTATGATGATGGCCAGTAAGTTTGACATCAAAACTACGCCTAGATAAGCTCCCAAAACTATCACGAACGTCACGAACTATGCTACGGAAAGACATTCCGTAGTAGGATCCCAAGAATAAGTATCTCTTTTGTGAACTTCTGACGGAATATAACCAACCAGTACAAGCATATGGCTGCCATCAAAGAAGAGTATCAGTTCAACAGTCACATTATTATAGTTGAATTTAGCTATCACTGTTCATTTTCCTACCAAAATACCATCCAAAAACTAAGAACCAAATCAGAAAGCTTCCGATATTTCAATATTTACATACAATCCAGTTTATGCATCATAGCCATGAATCAAATGCAAAAAATATTTAAACATTTTAAGTTAGTGTAGATTACTGAAGTTAAGTTTGCATTGTTTTGCTAAAAAAACATAATTTTTTTACATTACAAATCTTAATTAGATTTTATATGGTTTATGGAACACCTTACAAGGCAAATAAATTATTACAATAAATCTTGCTAAAATTTATCACATATTTACCAACTAAAGTTGAATATATCAAAGGGAAAAAAATCACTTGTAAATTTCTTTCTTTTAACTATCATCGTTAACACATGTAAGATAAGCATAATGTAAGGGATGAAGGAAGAGAAACTACCTCATAAAACTTGCTAGTTAATGTAAGTTGACCAAAACTCTTGAGCTAGATCACAAAGCACCCTTTATCTGCAAAACACAATTTCATCAAGTTATTATCAGGAAATTCCAAATCACACAATCTTGTTTAAGATTTCATCATACAAACAGTTGAATAAATTTGCCTCATTACTATGCTTACAAATTTCAACCAAAAACCTAAAAATTAGATTTTTAAAAGCTGAAAAATACATAAAAAAAATTCTTGGTAATTTCAACAGAAACCCAGTTGACCAAAGGCTTCAGATTTGAAGAAAAACTTCACAAATAGTTTAAAAGAAAATTAATAAAAAAAATAATAACTTTGGATTTGGAAGATAAACTCACCCAGAATAAATAGATCTAAAGAACCCTTGTATTGTATGAAGCTGAGATGAAAGATACAAACTTGAATCAAAGCAGAAAGATAAAAGCTTTAGGTCAGAAAATGCTAACATGCTCAGTTTCTTACACCTCCCTCATCTCTCTCATTCTCTCTCTCACTCTCTCTCTCTTCTCACTCTTGTACACGGACTCAAAATTTCATTCAATTTAGTTCATAAAACTAAATGTAAAAGCATGAATCAAGTTCAATTATTTTATTATTTTACTATGAATTTAAATATTAAATTTGTTTCTTTCAAATAAAAAATATTAAATGTGTTGGTCAAAAATAATAATTAATGTAAAATATTTTATTTGCTTTAAATTAGTCAAAAAATAATAATTAATGTAAAATATTTTCCTTAAAAAAAAATTAATGTAAAGTATTTTGTTTCATTTAAATTTTCTCCATGTAAATATTCGTGATAATTAGAAGTGTGAAACATTAAACATGATTATGTTTAGATAAACGAAATAACAAAATTATTAGAAACCCACACTCGCAACGTCTGACTTATCAATTTCAGCATTTTTGTCGGTTGAGTTAAAATTTATCGACAATATAATATGTTTTTTTTTAATTAAGAGTCAAACATTACTTTATTACGTTGTAGCAAGCTACTAACATTTCCATTATACTTATTAGACTTTTACATTGAATTTTTTTTAAGTAAACTTTTATATTAAACTTGATGCTTAGATATATAATAAGTCAGAATCGATAGACTCTAATATTATATTATATTTTTATATTGAATCTAATTTATTCTTTTTTTTTAAGAAATGTAATTTATTCTTATAAAGTAAATAGTGTATATTTTTATAAAGTTTTGTCAGACTTTATCTTTAAGATATGTGAGACTTCATTTTTTTCTACGTGTATAATAATAATTAATGTAATTCTGATGTTGAAATATTTAAAAGTAAAAAAGTTAAAGAAATGATATATACAAATATTTTATATGACAACTTTTGAAAGAAATAATTATACAAATTTATTTTTGAAGGGATGATTAGACAAATATTATTCCTTTAAATAATAATAATAATATAATGATACTGGTATAATCATGTTAATAATAAAGTGTTTTAAGTATCCTTCAACAAAAAAAGAAAGTGTTTTAAATAACGTTTCCACCTGTTGTCCACCATCAAAACAAAATCCTGTCGAAAAGGTTGCGGCGATCTACAAGGAATGCAATGTCATGCACTTTCCTATTATTTACATCCTTTTTATTATAATCAGACAGATTTTCGAAAACATTGATAACTATTTTCTTGGTGTTTTTCTTTTCTGTTGAGGAATTTCTTTTACAAGTATCTCAAAATGAGGTTGAGTGTTTTCCTTTCCAATTTGAAACAACTATTACCAATTAAATTTCCTTTTATTTACGTATTTTTCTTTCTTTCTAAGTTTACTTTTATAATTAGCTACTTGGAATGAGTTGTTAGATGACAAGGATTATGCTTAGTGACGTGGGTTAATTGTGGTTTCAACTTACTCCGTTATTTCTCTTTTATTTGGTATTATCTAGGATCTCTATAATAAATAAATATTTGTTTATAACTCTAAACTTGGTTTGGTAGCGTTGTCTAGCGACCTCGAGGTTTCATGTTTATTCGTCTGTTGTTAATATGGATGAGCTATCTTTGTTTTTTCAAAAAAGAAATATTTATTTTTTAAATTATTGAATAATTGATCTTTTTAATTTATAATACAAATTAGATATATCGATTATCTAATGAATCTGAAAAAGTAATACTTTTTTAGAGGTTGAAAAGTAATATTTGTTTGTAATAGTGATCAAGGAGTATTTCCCCTATAAAAAAATAATTTATTATTATTTTTGACTCAAGTAACATTATTTTTTAATAAATTAGGAGTAATCTATAATTATGAGTCTCACCTACTTCAAAAGTAATATTATTTTTTAATTTAATAAGTTAAAAAATAATTGAAATATTATTAATAATAGTTTTAAAAGGAAATAGTCTTCATTCACCAAAAAAATGTAAATACTCTATAATTTTAATAAATTAAATACTAAAAATACTAATTTATACATAAGACTCGTAAATGAAAGACTAAAAATAATTAATTTAAAGACCATTAATTATATTATAAATATTTTGTAAAAAAATAAATAAATCATAAATTAATCTCTAAAAAATTGATAAATAGATTTGAATTGATCGGTTTCAATTTTTATTTATAATTTCTTTCATAAATGTACTTTTTTAAAATAAACTATATTTCCCTAAAAAAAACTATAAAGAAAACTATTTGTTAGGTTAAATGAAAATTGAATATTAAGAAATGAAGAGGATGTAACTTAGATAAAGATAACATAAAAGTGCATGACATTGCATAATTATACATGATTATCGTCTTTGCCACTAATGCATAGTTTTTCCCATCATCCCAACCCTCTACCTGTGTGAAACATTCTGCTACTAAGTTTGCCTTATACTTCGTTATCTCTCTCGTGACTTTGTTCTTTGATTTTGTACGCCCATCTGCATCCCACTAAGCATTGAGTTATTTATCAATGTAATCTTGTTGTTCAGAATGCATTGTAGCTTGGGGAGTATAATGATGGATTTTCATTTGTTGATAATGTTGCAGTATAAGCCATAAGGCTTTGTGAATAATGATTTTTTTTTTTTTATGAAGAGAACAATTTTTTTTAGTCAAAAGCAACAATATATAAAAAATAATAAAAAGATACAAAGACTAAGGGGACATTAAACCTGACCCAAAACAACCCAAATGGGAATACACCATTATAAATCAGTTCCAGTTCTAGTGATCAGCCCTAATCTATCCTAACAAAAAGTTCAATAATCACAGGCGCAACTCAGCGAACCCGCGTACGGGAACGAAACCAAGTTAAAAAAAAAGGAAAGTGAACCTATGTGAGGAACGAACAGGGTTTGATTTCGGCGAATGGATCAACCGCCAACACGGTATCAAAATCCAAGTGCCAACAGCTCCCTGCACAATGCAACAAGCATAAAGCTCTTTCGAGCACAAACTACCTATGTGTGATCAGACAAGACCACTTGAAACCTGCAGATCTCAACAGATCTGAAAACATTAGAGAGTCAAAGAAGTCAAGCCACCAAACATAAACGGTATCAAACAGACGCGTAAGAACTCAGATCGACAGATGAGTCCAATACGTTAGTAAGAACTAATGATTAAAACCAAAAAAGTTAGAAATGAGAGATAATTTACATGAAGAGGAACTAGATTTTATGCCTTGCATGAAGGTTTATATTTTCTACATGGATAAAGTCCTTCCTATTCCATGACACTTTGAGTCTCCCCATTACTTTGTACTTTCACTTATACTTTAGTTAATCTTGTTTGCCTTTCTACGACATCATAAAGGGTAAACTAACTATGAGCCTCCTGATAAATTTAAAACTTAGTCATAGATCAATATATACAAATTATAACATAGCTTTATAATAAAGAAGGAATAAAAAATTGTGTACCTTTATAACTTAAGTTTATCAAGGACAACCGCCAACTATAAGAGGAATGACAACTCTCATTCCGTTTAGGTTTTCACCATACTCGTCAGAATGATTAACCATATGATGTGATGACGTTTAAATAGTTAAACGGCTGATAACAAAGACCTCTCATTGGGATTAACTAAATTGTCCAACCCATCACGGTCCATTTAGAAACAATAGCCTAATCATATTCTAATATATAATATATTCTTTAATTCATATTATCTTAGCATAAAGATCCAAAGTTTTCTAGTTGATGTCTATTGTGTTAAACATTAATTAGTTGATGAATATATGTGATTGAGATATTGTTTTTAAATGGACCGTGATGGGTTGGACCATTTAGCTAAGCCCAATAAGATGTCTCTGCTCTCAGCCATTTAGCTATTTAAACGTCATCTCATCAGACGGTTAATCATTCTGACCGGATGGTGAAAACCTAAGTAGAATGAGGATAGTCATTCCTCTCATAGTTGACCGTTGTCCTTCATAAACATAGGCCATAAAGGTACACAATTTCTTATTCTTATTTCTTTGTTACCAATAATATGTTATAACTTGTGTCTAGTGATCTATGACTAAGTATTAAAATTATCACGCCTCGATCAATTTTCTGCGATAATGCATCAGAGTTTCTTAGGAATGTGCATTGCTCCAAAGTTGAGGATGGTTGCCTTGAAATATGTATATTGTTCGTTGTCAAAGCCTCCAAGGAACAAATGAACTCGGCGATATTCTTCTCTTTGGATTAAAAGTTTTAAGGCTCTACAATTGCACTCTAGTAGTAGTTAAAGCTTTTGAACTGGGTATAGAACTCAGTGACATTGACATCTTATACTGCTTATGTATAAGGTTTATAGTTTTCATAGTTGGTGAATGCGTGGTGCGTTTGCTTGCGTAAAATATTCCTCTAACTAAGTTAACCCACACAGGATTAAGAGTGGCCTTTGATGTTTTATTGTCTTCAGAAACATGGCCCTTCTCCTTTTCATTGTGTATGGAATCGACCAATTTTGGTGCCATTCTAACATTCAATATGGATTTCAATAAACTCAGAAATCTAATAATTGTAGTATATAATTAAATCAACATAATGAAATATAATGAATTCATATTTTGAATTTACTATTCTCCTCATTAATTCCCTTTTTCATAACGTGTTGAATTTTCGTACTACTAGCTAGTCTTTTGATCAAATTTGATTAATGCCAGTAGTTACTACTGGTAGTTGGAGTTTTAATGTCAAAGTTTGACTTTGTTGACTCTCACTCGGCTATAATTATGGGAGTAGTGCTAGCAACACTCTCTTTTGAATACTATCTCTAATTAGCTTAAATCAATGTGGGTCCTACATTTTGAAAATGAAACCCACTTAAAGTGGTGGGACATACATTGATTTCACCCAATAAGATAGTGAATGTTTGAGAGAGTGTTGAAAAGAGAGTATTGCTAGCATTCCTCTAATTATGGAAGCTTCTTCACACATATTGTTGCTACTTAGTGTACCTTGCATGTTTTTTACGTTGAATTTTAGCAGCTGTAGTATTTTTGTTATCTTTATAGTCAATATAATTCTAGAGAAAAAAATAGAATAGTCTATATAATGATTTTAAACTTTGTTTTTTAATCCTCGTGAGCATAATGGACACATTGTATATAATAATTAAGCGAGTAGAGGTTCAAATTTTAAATTATCCACTTACTTATTTTAATAGAAAAATGTAAAAGTAATTTTTATTGGTTATTGTCTATACAGAAGATGTGAAGAGGGAGAGCAAATTACGAGAATAAGTAAAAAATATTGTTGAAAAATATATTTTTTTGGATTAACATTATAAAAGAGATTAATGTTGGTCTTTTTTTCTTTATAATTTAGGACAAAAATATATATACATTTTTGTTTATAATTTGAAACCGAATGAGTATTAACCTATACCACAAGCAGGGGCGAATGCTTGTGTAGTAGAGGGGTAGCTATGGCTACCCCAACAAAAAAAAATTGAATGAGTAGTAGGTATGTTTTTATATGTAGCTACCCCTAATAATATATATTTGACTACCCCAAGTTTGATTTTAGTTGAAATAATTTTTTATTTGGTTGCTTTTCGGTTGAACTTTGGATTATTTGATCCTGTCTCATAAAAATTGAAGAATTTAAAAAAAAAATTATATGTGGGCACCGCATAAAAATACGACTAGCTTCGCCGCTGACCACAAGTTTGTATGATTTTGAGTAAAAAAGAAAAATACTAACGAGTATCTTTGGTATCACTCCTTATTCATTCATTCTCTTCTAGGATCCCACATTTTTTTTATCTTCAAGTGATAGAGCACGGGTAATTCGTGCCCTCATTATGAAAGACTTTTGTAATATGAAAAATGTTAGGATCACACACTCTTTTAACACACACCAATCACAGCCGACCACATCATTCACTTATTTTAACTCTTTTACGGGTAACTGGGAATACAAGTTGCTAACCAATTATCATTGTTATTTTTCTCTCACTAGTTTGACTGCAACTTGTCTTCTCCAAGTTCAAACCCATCAGAACAAAGAAAAACAACAAGCTTCATGGCCCATTCTCCTTCTCATCTCCCTTTGGCTCATTCTCCTTCGGTTTCAGTCTCCCATCTGAGCCATCCCGTCTGCATTTCCTTCTCTTCTCGTCTGTTCCGATTTGTATAGGGCAAGCTTTGTTGTTTCTTTCGTCAATTTGACCCATCTGGTCTCCACCATTTTCTACTTAAGTTCTGTTAAACGTTGCAGAAATGATTTGTTAGGTTCCTATTTTCTATAATGTTTTCAATTCAATTTTTTTTCCTTCCATATGATTGTATCGCAAGAAAAAAAAAATTGTCCAAAATATTTCTTTTGGGTTTTGCTTTGGAACTGAAAATCTATAGGAACCTAATAATGATGGTGTATGATCCGCTTCATGCTTTCCCTCTTTGCTTTGGACCATGAGATTATAAACCGAACTAGTGTTTCCTATAAAACTTGTTTTGTTTTACTTTAATCCTAAAGTTTGAGATCAAATTCTTAAGTTCGATCGATTTTATGGTAAAAGTGTTGATTTAGTGGTAAAAATTAAAATTGTAAACCATTGAGCGATTTGAATCTTCTAAAAATACTGAGTTTGAATCTCTTCAAAATTTAACATTGTAACCCGTTATGGTAAAAGTGCTGAGGTAGAATCTCTTCAAAATCGTTGTAAACCATTAACACTATTTGAATCAATAAAAAAATTCCAATGACTAATTTTTTTTTTTATAAAGATGGTATCCAATTAATCCCTTGTGCCAGAAATATGTACACAACCATGAAATCGGTGAGTTTGTATCCCCTCAATTTTCCTCTTTGGTTCAGTTAATCAGTTCCCTTGACGGATCTTTGGCACTGTGGATTTTTCAGTAGCATAGATTGAAATTACAAAATTTGTATTGTTTTAGTAAAAAATAGAAATCCATATTTTTTTTTGAAATAAAAGAGGGCCTAAGCACAAAAAAAGGATTAAAATATAATACTATGGGGTATACAACCCTAACAAAATCTACAAAAAGAAAAGAGAAGATATGAGTTGAAGGTTGGTCGTAAACAATCAAACTGCTAATGCATCAACACAAGAGTTGGCTTTATAGTCTAAAACCAGCAACACAAGCATCTCCATTCTTACATAAATTACTCACCACAACCTTAGAGTTTAAAAAGATTTCTACACTCAACCAAGTTTAATTGGAAGGTACTACTACAAAAACCAGCTAAGATTTATTTCAATACTAATAATAACTAAGAAGTGTTGTTGGTGAAGTGGGTAATGCTTCTTGCTTGCTTATTCAATTCAATCCTTGCCTTTCTCCACCATAGAATCTGCAAAATTAAATACAAAGAAGAAAAAATACAAAAAAAAAATGCAAATTAGATTGTCTGAGCCCAGGTTCGAACTGGGGACCTCTAGTGTGTGAGACTAGCGTGATAACCGACTACACCACCCAGACCTTATTGTTTATTATCATTCAAGAAATTAAATTAAACCGTATTATATTTTCAGCACTATATTTTATTGATTTTTGACGGAAAGAATATACCTTTTATTAAAAGAGAAAAAGAAATAATAGTATTATTATTTGGGTAATGTTAATTACCTGGACCGCATCTAATCGTGCACTTGAGCTCACACCTTGCCGTAAGCCTTGCTGCATGTCAATATAACAACGTAACTACGCCATAAGTAAGAGTCTTAAATCAATTATTAAGAAAGTTTAAAAGGATGATTGAGAAGAGTGACTAACAGTCTCTTTGAACGCAGGCAGTTTGGCAACCATCAAGGCAATCAGAAGCATCAGGAACAACGCTATCCATTTGAGAAAATATCACAAATAAAACCATCATAGCAACCACACTCTTCTTCATCACCATCTTCACTAACTTTACTTTCTCTTTGATCGTTTGGTAGATATATTTATTGATTCAACTTTAAAGAAATGACCATAATAATATTGAGAAACTACGGAAATGCCAGTCATAAATGCACAGCTATCCAAGTGGAAGTGCATGCATACTTGCTTAATTGCCTACAACTGTGAGCCATTAAATACGACTAGTACATTGTCATCCATCCTAAGCCGCCTATATTGAACCGTATAAATTTCTTTTTACTATCACGTAGTTTTATATGGGTTGAATTAGTTTGAATTCATATTTCAATAACATTAATAATGGATTTGGATAATGCTATTAGCCTATTAATACGTAGCTATTGTTACTTTATACATTCAAAAAATAGTTAATAAATATTACCTTTTAACCCTAAAATGTTTCTTATTCATCATCTAAAATGAACAAATTACAAAATTAATTATTACTCTTACATTTTTAAATACAAGTCGCATTCAACCGATCCTAATATACAATTTTGTTTTTTAATATTTTTCTTCTAAGTTGCAAAAAGAAATGGTGAAGGACTGCTGGGCTGATAAATTTTTGGGCTTCATACTGCTCTTTACGATATGCACGACATATTAAACAACGCTTGCTATAGACACCCCCTATACAACAAAAATTTCTTGGGACCCCTACATGGCCAAATAAATTATCCGGTTCAATAATGGATCAAACACAATTCAATCGGTTGATCCTTGACTCATAGATCAGTCAATTCAACATCCAATCATGGTTTAAAAACATTGGTATTTTGGTCTTACTACAGCTTGGACAAACTAAAAGCTCTAGAATTTGTGAAAACATTTTCTAAAATATGTGTTAATTTTAGTCATTTCGTCTTTAATTATAGACCCGTTTGAAGAAAATTTGTGTCTGTAAATTTAAGTTTTAAAGCAATTTACTAAGATTATTTATTTATTTTATCTTTCAAACATATAATCACTTTTATTAAATGCATGTACAAAAAGTAAGAGATGCTACTTGGGGGGGTGGAGGGGCTCTATAAGAAAAATAAGAGATCTCTCTCAAAAAAAAATAAGAGACCATTGACGTGAACGAATAATTTAGCCTTTTTTTTTTCTTTTACATTTTCGAATCCATTACCCTTAGAAGAAGAAAAAATAGAATTGAAATCTGTAGATTGTACATGTAGTTCATTAGTTGACTAGGATATTGAAAGAAATAAACAAAAACATTAGCGAACAAATTAAACTAATCTGTACTATTAAAGAAATGCTCTCTGCAACCTCATTTCGTCCGGAGCACTTGAATAAAATATTTCAAACGCATTAAGTAGTAGATCATTTCACTACTTCTGCACCCCAATACTATTAATTTCTCCATTTTTTGACAAATTATCTACATGTAATTTGTCATGATCCTCTACTATTGGTGTGGACATAACAACAACTTGTATAGCTTCAGCCTCTTGGGTGTTTTTTGATGGCACCAACTGAGCAATCTTTTTCATCTCTTTACTCTTACCCCACAAAACCATGTACAACCCACACACAATCAGCACTGCTCCAATTGCACTATACAACACAACAAAATTATGATCAATATATAACCATTATATTAGTTAGGATGTTATATTAATAGTGTACCGTGTCCATAATTATAATATCTTTTAAAAAATGTTCTTAAATATAGTAGTATCGATAAAATTTTAGATGTATTTAAAAACATTATCTTAGAAGTCACACATTCAATTTTTTTATTAGCTAGATGAATATTTTACTTTCCTATATTAGCAAAAAATAAATATTTACCTTCCTAAATATAACTTTTCATCCAACATCAAAGAAGCGACAATAGTCACAAACAATAACATGAGAGGGTTGAAGACAGATGCAAATAAAGGCCCCCTCATCTTTATGCACCATGAAGTCACAATAACCACTAATCCAGAGGCAACAATCCCCTACAATATTAAAATCAAACATCACATCAAAAAATTTATCAATTCATACATGAAATTTATATAGAATTTTTTAACTGTTGATTTAAATAAAGAAGAGTATATATACCGAGTAAGCCACGGCTAGTAACCTGATATTCCATCCCAACTTCCATTGGCTCCAATCTCTTTCAACACAAAGACCAAAAGCAGTGGCTTGTATTGCTCCCATCGTAGACATTAAAGCTGTACTTGAGTAATGACTTGGATATTCTTTGCTCATCTTAGCCTATGCCAAGACCCAAAACATGTCAATTAAACAACATTTTTATATACAGTGCATGATACACTAACATGCTTATAAAAGAAACAAAATAAGATGGTTTACTCTCTAAGTCTCCCACAAATGAGCAAACCGATCCTAAAATAACTCACGAAAGATATTTGTTTAAGTTTTCAAAGGCTAGCTCTTAAATATTGTTTTTCACGATAAAGAACAAATACGAGGGTCAAAAGAGCATTCATCAAATAAAAATCCATTCGTTAAGCATCATAAGAAAAATAAATTAAGTATCCAATAAATCTATAACAAACTAATAAAAATTTGAATTTTTTTTTTCTTTTTTCACAAAATAAAAAAGGTAATAAACAAGCTCTTTTAGCATACCTGAATTATGAGCCATAAAGCAAAAGAGAAGCAACTTGCCACTGCACAAAGAGCACCCAACCATTTACTACCAAAGTCAGCATGAACTGATGCCACGTGGCTATTTTGGTGTTGGTGTGGATGCATAAGGTTTATGTGGAATGGCCAGATATTAATTTCTAAACCTTTGAGAAATATCAACATCATTGCCCCACCAATTCCAATCAGTGTTCCCAACACTTTGGCTTTTCCAGCTGCTGCCCTCAAATTTAATCTTTCGAAACTGTATGTACAAAGTTTGAAGTAAATATTAAACCTAAAGTTATTAAGAGATATTAATTACATGAAAATGGTGATGATGATTAATTACCCGCATGAGATGGCCATGATAAAAGTGATGGCTGGAATAAGATTGTAGATAGCTGATGCAAATGTTGCTGATGTTAAAGCCAAGGCCTCATAGAAAAGGTTTTGAAATAAACTTCCCCTGCAACATTCATTACATAACTAAAATTACCATTTTGATTTATTATTCATATCTTAACTACCTTATATATATA
>Ga0209282_1000846_pt1 | contig 15790 bp, 15 predicted proteins | sample Mtrugardesep15_FD_187529 | JGI IMG/M metagenome (GOLD analysis project Ga0209282, IMG submission 187529) | Root nodule microbial communities of legume samples collected from California, USA - M. trunc garden sep15 (SPAdes) (version 2) | ecosystem: Host-associated > Plants > Roots > Nodule...
TTTAAATATTAAATACCAACTCACCTGCCACGTAGGCACTTATGCCTAGTCACCATGCGACACATCAGCTCCACAGTGACAAATGGCAACCTAAATGGGCCTAGAGACTTTTTTAAAAGACAAAAAAATTTGCGAGGACGGATTTCTGATTTTTTTTTTACAAGGACCAAAACTCAAACGAGACATATTTGCAGGGACGAGTGTAATATTTAAGCCAATTTTAAATTACCTCGTAAAATATTAATTCTTTTGAAAGTGAGACCAATTTGTATATATTTTATTACTTCTTTTAAATGGAAGACATATTAGTTGCTCACGAGAGATAATCCTTATAAGGTTGTATGTTACGTAATATAGATACCCATTTTTTCTTCTTAACGTGGAGAGATCATTGTTGAGTAAAGAAACTACCATTAGAGATGCTCTAAGAAGTGTATAGGGTGGAAAAAGAGATAGTCAAACAAACATTGTAACAAGGGTGTTTAAAATTGAACCAACTCAATAGAAAACCGCAAATCGAACCAACTCAAACCGAAAATCATTAAAAATGCATTTAGTTCAGATTAATTTTTCACTCAATCGCACGATTCGATTCAATTTGTAACTTTTGTTTTGCCACATACACCGAACTAAACCTCAGAGTAAGAGAAATACTAACTCAATGTTAACTTGCCGTTTATTTTGGTCATACAATACTCGAAGATTAGTCTTTGCAGTTGCGGGAGGAGACACAGTTTAAAAAAAAAAACAAAAAATTCATTTTTCAAATCTAGCCCAATAAAAGACCATAACTGCAAAATTCAAAAAAATAAAAAATAAAAAAAAATTACCAGTTCTTCTTCTTCTTTGTTTTCACCAAGCTCTGTTCCACAGAGAGATCCAACTCCATCTCCCTCTCTCTCTCTCTCTCTCTCTCTCATCACTGTACATCTCTCTCTTGAAACTCCCAACACTCCACACCAGATCTCATAAACTACACAATCACCATCAACAACAACTCAACTCTAGTTCCTTTCCATTCATTTTTCACCTCTAAATCTCATTCACTTTCTCACTCTCCACATTTCTGAACCCTAATTCACACAAATCACAATGCACTGAAATCTCTCTCTCTCATCACAACGCTTATTCTCTACGCAACAAAGCGCCATGGTCTTTGGCAAAACCTCCGGCGGCAAAAGCACCCTCCGTATCTCATCTTCCCTCCAAGATCTCACCTCCTACCGCCACCTCGATCCTCAAGATCCAATCTCAACCGTCCATTCCATCAATCCTCAACAACAACTTCTTCCAAATCCAACTTTCTCCAAAACCAAACCACCTCAAACCCAAAGCCCATCCCGCAAAAAATGGGCCCGGCCCATCATCCTCATCATCTGTCTCCTCTTCCTCTTCCTCATCATCTACACAATTTACTCTCACCACCAATCTTCATCTAATAAATACTACGTCGTTTTGGATTCTGGTAGCACCGGTACACGTGTTTATGTTTACAAAGCTGAAACTCGACCTCAAAAAAATGAACACACTTCACTTCCGATTTCGGTTACTTCATTGCGAAACGGGTTGAAGAAAAAACCCGGTTCACAGAGTGGTCGTGCTTATGATCGAATGGAAACTGAACCGGGTTTAGATAAACTGGTTCATAATGTAACCGGTTTAAAAGGCGCTTTGAAACCGCTTTTAAAATGGGCTATGGAACAGATTCCTGAAGATTTTCATAAGAGCACTTCGCTTTTTTTATATGCTACTGCTGGTGTTAGGAGATTACCAAATGAGGATTCGAAATGGTTACTTGATAATGCGTGGAAAGTTGTTAGGAAAAGTTCGGGTTTTGTTTGTAGGAAAGATTGGGTTAAGATTATTAGTGGGACTGAAGAAGCTTATTTTGGGTGGATTGCTTTGAATTATGATAGTGGGATTTTGGGGGTTAAGCCTAGGAAAGATACTTATGGTGCACTTGATTTAGGTGGGTCGAGTTTGCAAGTTACGTTTGAAAGCGATCAAAAACGTTTGAATGGGGAAACTAGTTTGTTTGTTAGGATTGGTGATGTTAATCATCATTTAACAGCGTATTCTTTAGCTGGGTATGGTCTTAATGAAGCATTTGATAAATCGGTTGCGTATGTTTTTAAGAAAGGGAAAGTTGGTTTAGGTGGAGTTGTTAAACATCCTTGTTTGCAAAATGGGTTTAAGAATCAGTATACGTGTTCTCGGTGTTTGGTTGGTGAGAGAGGGAATGGAGGGGAGAGTCCGAAAGTTAATGGGAGCGGGAGTGGGAATGTTGTTGGTGGTGGTGGGAAAGTAGTGATGAAGACACCGGTGACTCTTGTAGGTGCGCCAAATTGGCAAGAGTGTAGCGCGATTGCTAAGGTGGCTGTTAATTTGTCGGAATGGTCTGATGTTGGTCAGGGTCTTGATTGTGAAGTGAATCCTTGTGCTTTGCGAGAGAATCTTCCTCGCCCATTGGGTCATTTTTATGTGATTTCGGGTTTTTTTGTGGTGTATAGGTTTTTCAATTTGACTTCTGAGGCTACTATTGATGATGTGTTGGAAAAGGGTAGGGAGTTTTGTGAAAAAAAATGGGACGTGGCTAAGAAAAGTGTTGCTCCACAGCCTTTTATCGAGCAATATTGTTTCAGGGCGCCTTATGTTGCGTCTTTGCTGAGAGAGGGTTTGCATATTACCGATAGACATATAACTGTTGGCTCTGGAAGTATCACTTGGACGCTTGGGGTGGCTTTGTTGGAAGCTGGGAAGTCTTATTCGACCAGATTTGGGCTTCGTGGATTTGACTTGGTTCAGATGAAGATGAATCCTCTGATTCTTATTCCCATTTTGTTACTTTCTCTTATTCTTTTATGTTGCGCTTTATCATGTGTCCTCAAATGGGTGCCAAGATTTTTCCGGAGGCAATACCTTCCCCTTTTCAGGCATAACACCACGTCCAGTTCATCTGTTCTTAATATCCCGTCTCCTTTATGGTTCAAGAGTTGGAGTCCAATTATTTCTGGTAAGCTATTTACATGCATACAAATTATATATTACATCACCACATAGCGTATTTATCAGAGTTATCCATTCCATTTTACAACTAATGACCCCATAAGTTTAATGGCATGAGATTGCTGACACATCATCAACAGTTAAGTTAGTGACCTTTGTGCAATTGTTTATTGTAATATGTTGGAAATTCCGCCTCCATTGCGGTTCACCCCTAGGTGCCTAACTATGGCATTTGGGTTGCCTTCATTGCAGCCTCCAACACCTTCATTGCGTTGGGTGTGAAGGGGTGGATTTAGTCCCACATTGCATAGATATATGGCATGTGTAGTGTTTATAAAGCTTGGGCAGCCCTCACCTTACAAGCCGGTTTTGTAAGGTTGACTTAGGCCTAGCCCAAATTCTAATATGGTATCAAAGCTTATCCAAGATGTGTTGAGTCATCATCTGCTATTATTTTGGAAATAAACTGTAAATAATGTACAACCTTGGACCTAGAAGATATTGTTAGGAAGTTTGAACAATGAAAGTGATTTTTAGTGAAGCATAGATGTGTGAAGTTATCTTTCTTCTCATCTGAATTTGTGTGATGCCTCTCCATTAATACACGTCACCTCGGTGAAGCATTTGAAACAAAATTATCTTAGTTTGTATCTTGATTCTTGAACCCTTGTTTGGAAAGAACAATGTCCCAGTTGTCAGGGCCTGCTCGAGGGCCAAGCTGTCCAAGCTAGGACTTTAGGCCCCAAAATTTTGAGCCAAAAAACGACCTAAAAAATTTCAACTTAGTTATAGAAATATATAGTATATATGATAGATAATTCAGAGATGTTTGTCCAGCTCAATTGGTCAAACTGAAGGCCTCATATCCTCTTAACCTAGATTCAAGTCTTAGTTAACAAAACTTAATTCTTATTTATTAATTTCTGTACATCTTGTGTTACTTTTATTTATTTTAATTTAAAAAGCATCAATATAAAATTTGCTTTAGGCCTCTATAACATTGAAATTTCTATACGCTTCGTGTTCTTTCTATATTTATCAATTTCTATTTTCCCCATTCCTAGTCACTAAGTAACTGCCAGATAATTGTCCTGCCATATAACCATCCTTTTACTCAATTAAATAGCTATTACGTAACTATCCTACATATACTAGCTCTCCCCTGCTAGTACTCTAGCCATATTTCAGGCTTGTTTTCTGCTACATCTAGAACTTGGATCATGTTTAAATTTGGGATCTAGTATACCACCGGCCGCAGCCATAACCTTGTCCTCAAGGCTAAGATTAGGAAATTGAGAGTGGCACCTGATTGACTGTAGGTGAATCACCACTCAGTATTGAACAATTTCTCTACTAGTAAGCACTGATTCTGATTCGACTTCATCTTCTATAGCAATCATCTCCATACCACTTGGTTAGTTGGCTTGCAGATGATATCTGCCAACTCCCTTCTTAAGGAGTGAGACAGAAAAGTTGAAGTTGCATGCAACCTCGCCATATTCAGCAATAATTTAAAAAGGCTGTAATATGTTGCTTCCAATTTCTGGTAGAACCTTCTAGAAATTGTGGGTTACCTATGGGGCCTCAATTTAAGAAAGACCTCTTCTCCCAATTGAAATTGCACTGGTGACGGTCTCCTGTTCTTGTTTGCACATTTCTTCATTTTGTTATTGCACCCTATCGAGATTATATTTTAAGCAATACCTGCCCAATGGCGGTGCTATATTGGCCAATCTATCTATAGCGTGTTTGAGATTGGCTGCTTTGCACCTCTATTCAGGATTGACGACTATGATCTCTTCTATCTAATACTTTCTCCCCACTGCCTTAACTATAGTCTCATTACTTAAGAAACTGAGGGACAGTAGGACTTTTCCTGCCATAGAATACTCAAAAAAGGGCTCAACGGAAAATTGAGATGAAATTCCATTCTGGAATCCGGCCTATAATTCATTCCAATCAGCCCAAATTATTTGTTGTTCAGCAGTTAAACATTTCAAATAGCTTCGAAGCACCTGCTCAAAACTTCTGTTTGCTTCTGGGTGATAGGAAGAACTGATGGAATCAGCAAGAGAGCGCATAGGAAACGGTAAGAGTAACCGTCTAATGGCAGTTAAAGTTAGGAAAAAATTAGTGATAGACATATTAGCAAACATATTAGCCACTATAATCTTCATGAAGCCGTATAATCTCCGTAGCAAATATATTAGCCACTATATTGGCTATATAAGGGTGTTTAATAAGATGAAATGAACATATTTTGACTATACTTTGGATTTAGGAAGTCTTAAATTAAAATCTTTAAGATAAATTTTCCCATATTAGATCCAGTGTAAGCAATGGGGGAAGTAGTCCCCCAAGGGGTTGTGGCTGCATGTTTGTGTCTTTGACACATCACAGAACTTTACCAAGTCCAATAAAGATTTTCATCAATCTTCTATTGGTCCTGAAAAACCTGAAATTTCCACCCGAAGGAGCAGAGTCAAATTCCTTTCGAATTACTGCAATATAATGATGAAGCTAAAATTACAGAGTCTTTAAGAGGATCCCAGATTCAATATATTTGATGCAAACTTGGGCATTTAACTTATATATGTCATGGTTTGATTGGCGAGTGTTGGAAAAAGTTAGATGGTTGCCAGGAATAGCAGCATTTAAAGCCTTACGCTCATGTAATTTGTAGATTCATGTACTGTGATTTAATCCACGCACTTTGGGAAATTGAACTTGAATTTATTTTCCTTGTAAATGTAACATGTAATACGTTGTAAAGAGGGTATGGTATAATAAAATTTGCTGAGTGCTAATTACACACTCAAGCATTTCACAATTCCTTCTGTCTAAACTCTTAATACAATCTGTGTAGAGTATTGGAAATGATTCTTTATGATTGAGCTTTGAAGATAATGTACCTATGTTATTGTAGGAGAGTCAAGAACAAAGACACCACTCAGCCCAACTATCGCAGGTTCACAAGATAGACCATTTAGCCTGGGACATGGTCTTGGTGATAACAGTGCAGGCATCCAGATGATGGAATCTTCCTTTTACCCAGCAGCTAGTAGTGTCTCGCACAGTTATTCCTCTACCAATTTAGGGCAGATGCCGTTTGACAGTAGTAATATAGGGACCTTCTGGAAGCCCCACAGAAGTCAGATGCGTCTGCAGAGTAGAAGATCGCAATCTCGAGAAGACTTGAATTCGTCAGTGGCTGATGCACACATGGTGAATGTTTAGGGCCTCGTCTTCTGGACATTGGTATGATTACACTAATATCTTCTCGAATGTTTCATTTTAATATAGGAAAAACAATTTTTTTTTGATAGTTTTGCTTTATCTATTCTTTATAGGCATTCTTTTTGTAACATAAAAATAGTTAGCCTTATAGGTAAATACTAGTAAAGAACGTGCATATTTTTTTCAATTGTTCTTTCTATATTTATATTGGAGTTATTAGTGCAAGAGCCTTCCCTGTGCTTAATAAGATTTCCACCCATTTCTTCAATGTTTGTAATTTTTGGATTACACTTGTACCTCCAAATTTTATGGTAGGCTGAGTTATTGTCCAATCAATTGAAGATGCAAATTTTCTGGGCATTGTACTGTCATCAGAAATCATTGTTGTTCACTAAAGGATATTTTTGGGTCCATACCATGTGTTATTTCTCTCTAATATTCATTGCAAATTATAAAGGGTTTGTACATGACCCGACATTTCAGTTTTTGTCGTGGAAACGACCGAGGAGGCTGAAGAAGAGCTGGCAAGAATATGTTTAATTCCAAACTAATTTGCTTCCCTGGATCTCACTTCTAAATCAAATTCCTCCACAAGCTTCCTTGCACGAATGAGCACTCTTGTTCCATCATTCCTTACCACTCTCCTGCAACGGCTACTGATGTCTCCATGTTCTGCCTTCCGGTGGTCGTAAGCCTTCAAAGCACCCGAGTTCATTGAGCATGAGAAGCTCATCAAACTTCTAAGATAAATTTATTTGTAACTTTGTTCTCATACCATTTTTTGGACTAATAAATCACCATTACTTACTAATTAGAATCTCCCCTTGTTTCGAAAGTGAATGATGGCCGAGAAAAACACTTGGGAAACATAAACCACTGGGAGAAGTTGTAACATAATACTACAATGCTCACATCTTATATGTCTAATAATTATATTTGTCCTTCACAAAAAATAAATAAATAATTATATTTATTTGCATTTTGATAGCAATTTAACTCATAAAATAAGGAATATCTATCTGAAGAACACATTTGAACATCTATACGAAAATGCATTTCCATCATGTATAGTGTTGTATTTCTTTTTTATTTCAAAATATGGAATATTTATTTTGATGAATATTCTGTGGGAGTGTTTTTGGATTTGTTTTAAGTTTTGGCAATTATTTATTGGTCTTCTATAGAGCAAAACAAAATCTTTGCATATAAGGAATAATCAACTGAGTGCATTTTTTTTTTATAATAAAAAATTTAGGGTGAGGGGATGGTGTCTTGGTCCAAGGCAAGAATGTATTTACATTTACTTTCTTGCAAGGGCACTAGCGAGACCTATGTGTGTTAGACCAATCTTTCTACTACTTGATTAAAACCTTTGGAGTTAGTTGAAAACCTCTGGGTGTACGTACCATTCCGGATGGTCAAGAAACATTGTTTTTCCACAATTAGAATGGTGCACCGGACATATTTGGTTTTCTAAAAATGAATATGGGAACCGAGGTAACTTTTTAGGAAATATTTTAATTATGATGGGTAAATACCAAAAAATGCATAAAGGGCTAATATAAAAAAATTACTGGAAACTTTAGCAATCGTAGAAGCTCACGACTCTTCTTGTCCCTATGAGTGAGAGTGGACATCAACATTGATCATGTCATGTTTTCATTCATGAGAAATAAGGACGAATGACAACATCTACTTTCAAAAGGAGATATAGGCCGTGTTGAAATGTCGTCGTTATTATTTCAAGTAATTTTCAATTGGTTCTATGTAGATCGTTTATCGAATATTTTTTATTTTAAAATAGATTTTAATTTGAAGATGTTGTCTGAATACATAATATTTAAACTTAAATTTATCAAACTCAATTTAACAACAAATGGATTCATCAGAAGCTCTACATTGCGGAACTATTTCTTCTTAGCCAAAAGGATAACCCCGCAAGAGTTATATAAAACAGGTTTTTTCTTTGGACTACCGGTGAGAGACATGGTTTGAAAAAACCTGTTCATGACAAGATTTATTATCATGTCATGCATGCACCAGCTTCAGTAGATTGTTGTCTTGACTTGTATCCAAGTAATCATGTAGAACTGCTATTTTAAGGCCCGGGGGCCTAACACCGCAACAATCTTCAACAATTCTAAATTCCACACCACCAATTCATCTCCTTCACTATGAATATGCTCTAATTATTCCCATTTCCCATGTAAACAACAATGACAATGTAAATCCACCCCAGGTGTTGAAATCCACAATCTTAGCTCTCTCATCATTTGTAATGTAAGCATCAAACACATAGTTTTCTGACTCAAATTTAGTTCTCACATAATTGTTGAAAAATCCTTGTATCTGTAATAGGAAATCATTCTTCTTTTCAAGAAGAACAGGATAAAAAGTAGTAACCTCTCGCTGAGAGATTCCAACTAATTTCTAATTCTACATTAAGCACTTAAACTCCATCTCTGGATTAAGGGACGGATACCATATTACCATTTACGTATAACAAGGAAGAAATTATGCGGTCTAGATGAAGATTTATCATGGCAAGAGTCATTAGCATATGGCACAAGTCATCGGATGCTTGGAAAAGAAGTGCAATCTCACTGAAAGTGGTGCAGCCAAGAGTTCCCTTAAATTAATATAATGTTGTAGGTACGAGAGATGAAATATGAAAAATGAAGTTAGACGTGTGATGGGAGCCGGGAAACCCACATTTACGTGTCGGTGTCATTTACATATCAGTGTCGTTTACGTGTTAGTGTTGTGTTTGTGTCTGTGTTTGCTTCATTGGTTGGAGCTAATAGTTGGCTAAAATATAATAATATTGTTGGCTTTGGAAAATAGGGGGCAAAACTCCGAAAAACATTAAAGTGAGGTAAAATTCCGAATTTTAAAATAAAGGGTAAAATCCAATTTGAGTCAAAATAGGGGGCAAAACTGCCTTTCATTTTTATTATTATTAATGCATAATTTTTTTTAAGGCATTTAAGACATAAGTTTTGTCTTTTTGGTGCTAGAATTTTGCCCATTTTTTTAATAAATAAATCACCAGTGAAAACGAGAGTTTGACCAAATTTTCATATTCATATTTACTTGAGAATCACTTCCGTCAGCGGCGGTAGTGGGAAAATGTCGCGGCGGACGATGGAGTGGGCGGCGAAGTCGGACCACCTTCACGGCATACCACGCAAAGTCGTAATAGCAGCAGTGGGTTCCTTCGCGAAAACAGTCTCATCTCTCATCAACACAACCTCCGTTCACAACGCCGACACTCTCCTCCATCTCGTTCGTTCCAGACCCAAAGGCATCCCACTTATCACCGTCAGCAATCACATGTCCACGTCAGCTCTCTCTCTCTCTCTCTCTCTAAAATTTGTTTAGTTTTTGTAATGATAATTGGAAATGGTGTTATTGTTGTTGTAGTTTGGATGATCCGGCAATGTGGGGATTTAAGGGTTTTCCTATCTTTGATACTAAGTTAGCGAGATGGGTTCTTGCTGCTGAAGATATTTGTTTTAGAAATTCACTTTATTCATATGTTTTTCGCACTGGTAAGTTTAGTTTTAATTAGATTTGTAATGTTTAGTTAGCTTGATTTCAATGTTGTCAATCGCATATTGCGGAAAATAGTTGTTTGTTCAAATTCTGCAATAGTGTTACCAATCCATAGCCACTATTTGACTGTATTTTGTATAACTTACAGAAATTGTTAACGATATATACATAATCTATTTTCATCTTATTGTCACCATCACCAAGATAGTTTATGGAAACAGTGTTTAAATGAAGTTTCTTTTCAATTTAGTGTTGTCAAATAACAGCTATAGCGAAGTAGTGGAATTTGAAAAATAGCTATTGTTCCGTGTTGGAAATTTCGCATTCATTGTGGTCCGTCCCTAGTTGCCTAGCGGCTTTTGGGTTGCCTTTGTTGCAGCCTCCAACACCTTTATTGTGTTGGGTTTGAAGGGGTGGATTTAGACCCACATTGCTTAGAGATGTGGCATGTGTAGTTTTTATAAAGCTTGGACAGCCCTCCCCTTACAAGCCGGTTTTGTAAGGATCAGTTGGGACCCAAATGCAATTTCTAAGATTCCGTGATATTCTATACTTTATTTAGTACAAATATTGTCGAATAATGGCTATAGTGGTGCTATAGCATTGTAGCGTAGTTGAATTTGAACAAACTGATATTTTCCACGATCTCCAATTGACATCACTGCTTCCATTATAGAAACAACTTATACATAAGCTCTTATGTGGCAAACACTTAATTAAGTTGTTTATCCAAATGCTCTCTTATTGTATTTTATTAACCATGTTAATGTATAGTTGAGTGTGTGCATCAAGAGGATAGGTTCAATAAAATATTGTTTTCCCTGATAAGATAGGATGGGATAGGAACACGTGGGCAATTTACCTTCCTGCTAGAATGCTCCAACAAAGAAAGTGTATCGGCGTTTCTCAACCCTTGACTATTCTGGTGAAATTTAATTATGACTCACATAAAAAAAACCAAATTGGTGACGATTTGTTATGTAGAACAAATTTTGAAATCAAGGGCATTCTTCATTGAACTCAGTTGCTTGAATTTAGACTGTGCTTGTCCAATCCCTGTAGTACTTCAGATGAAGTCCTTTTGTGCATTGTCTATATTTCAGTAGTATTGAATTAATTCCTTTTCGCTTTGCAAAACTAAACTTGAACTAATTGGAAGGTTACAATGTAATGCTCTATTACTATTTACTATAAGTGGTTTTAGCTTATTGATTTATGCATAAAAAAACCCTGAAATTTTTTCTATGCTTTTGTAGATTATTGTAGTATTGTTGTTTCTAAAATGGTAACGTTCACAGGAAAATGCATACCTATTACAAGAGGTGGGGGGATTTATCAAGAGCACATGAATGAAGCGCTTGGGCGCTTAAATGATGGAGAATGGGTATCTATGTAACATTTATAACCTTCTTCCCTCCACACAAGCATAACTCTTTTACGATGATAATTTGGGTAATTTATATCATGTTTTGATTATTATGGCCCTCAAATATTGCTAAAAGTTTTTATTGTCCTTGCTTTTTTCCGGTTGTTGATGTTAAATGGACTGCATGTTTTCCAAGTCTAATTTTCTGTTAGTAGCCAGAATATGAGATGATCCTAGAGGACAGATAGTAGAGACCTATTGTCTCATGGGCCAAAAACTTGAAAGGAAAGGTTTACACAAGATTGCCTAAGAAAGTGGTTGGGACGGGCCGAGTGGGAATGAATATTCAAGGGAGGTTTTTTAGAGTAGAAAGTGAATGATTCTTCTTGTGTTATGCTCTATGTGTGATTTTTATTTATAGTTTTTCAATTTTTTCTTTTAGAGTAGAAAGTGAATAATTTTTTTTTTTTGAGGGAACTACATTTATTTTTTTATTTTTTTCATGTCGTTTTCGATGCATTTATGGGCTGAATTGGAGAAGAGTAGAGTTGCAAAGAAGGAAATAAATCTCTATTTACTTTATTTTCAAATAGTGTAAAATGAACTTTTTCACAGTAAATCTCCACGAAGCTTGATCAGTGTTGGTTTTCCTTTTTATTTGGTAAACAATTTTCCTTGTGTGAGTTTAAACTTTAGAATGCGCGTTTCTTTCGTAAAAAGAAAATGCCACTGTGGTTTAGTGGGAAGGAACACATTTTCCTTTTAGTCAAATCAAGCTCAAGCTGTTTCCTATTTTTTGTGAAAATGAGATATTCTTTTACATTTAATAAACTGTCATTCTGGCTGTTTGTCTTTGAAAATGTGGGTGAGTTACCGAGTTTTATTGTGTTTATGAGTGTTTAACGCCTCAACGTCACCAGATTTTTTTATCACTTAATTATATTTTCAATTTATGTATAATTTAATGAGAAGCTGATTATTTTATAAAAGACTTCATCAACTATTCTCTACTCTCAAACATTGGGTGATCGGCGTCCACCACAAGTAGTTAATAGAAGTATAGGATAAACGGGTTTGGGGCTTTGAAGGACCAAACTTTCTCCCTTCTTTTTTTGTCAGTTGTTAAACTCATAAGCCTATTGTTTTTAATGTTTTATTTGACTGTATGATTTGAATGACCATTGGGTGTTTGACAATTGATTAAGAACAAAAGCTATAGAAAATTGGATAATATCGCACTGATTACATAGGTAAAATCAGAGGCCATTGACTTTCCACAATTGAGTCTCGTTAGCAATCATATCATCTTTCCTTGCTTTTTATTTTACGTTTTGTGTTAACTTCAATTGGTTTTTTCAACTCTTTTCCAATTTCCTAAATAACGCAGGGAAGATATTTTTGGAAACTGGTTCTTGCTAACCAATCCTTTTGGGTACACTATTTTCTGGTCACTTGTACTCCTCTATTACTTTTTGGCAGGGTACACACTTGACCTCCTATGCAACTTCTATGAAGATGCATGCAGTAATTTGATATACCAGAACTAAAAGATACCAAGTTTCGGAAGTTTCTGAATATAGTGCTTAAAAAGATTGATATTGCATTTTAGTACCCCAAATAGAAAATTTTCTGTACTGGTACAACAGATCTCATCTGACACATCATTTATGAATTTTGCTATTGCAGCTGCATACTTTTCCAGAAGGAAAAGTTCATCAAGACGATGCACCTATAAGGCGATTGAAATGGGGAACTGCTAGTCTAATTGTCCGTGCACCTATAACTCCGACTGTATTGCCAATTGTTCATCATGGTTTTCATGAGGTAACTTACAGCATCCCTCTTTCCTCTAGTACCTTTGGAGTTCTAGGATTGCCTTATATACCATTTGTAGCACTTCTAATTGATCTTGTCTGTTACAGTAAGAGAGTCTAATGTAAGTCATTGTATTTAGTTGTCAGACATTTGGAATTGGAGCATTTGAATATTGTAAATCAACAATATTTTATTACAATGAACACAATTTTAATATTACTGATAAAATTATGATGCAGAATAATCATTTTAATTAGAACTGGGAAGATAGTATGAGGATGTATTATTGCTTCAATGACTAAATGAAGAGTTGAACAATGAGTCAATAAGCCTTGATATATGTCCTGTCATTTTCTAATTATTTGGCATTGTAATTTACACATTTTAGGTTTGATCTTGTCAGGATCTTTTTCTTAATGTTTGCTTTCTTCCCAAGAATTTCATTACATTATAAATTTGTCGTAACAAAAGGCTTATATCAATTCTTGTTATTATCTATTGCAAGAGATTAGAGATCAAAGGATTGCTACTTGTGAGAATTATTGAAGGAGCAATTCTTTCATGAGCATATGCCCATTGAATATGACCAATCAAAAGATTAAGATAATATTTTTATTTTTTGAGTTTTGACTCAGATAAATTTGTTATTAAAATAATTGAAATAACTTCATCAAAATGTTTTATGTATTTTTATTATTGTTTTAATATATCTTAAGCATATGATTGGTTATCCAATAGGCAATGTGCTCATAGTAACCCTTACAAGAATTCTTTTTCTCTGCATGACGGGATCTGCAATTGTCTTAATGCTATTGTGATGCATATTTAAAAACTTGAGCGATTTCGAAGATTTCTGACTCTTTTTCCATATTTCTTTTATTATGTTCTGCATAAGAGATTTGATTCTGTCATTACTCTTATGATTCTTGTTTAAAAAATGTTGCATATGCCTAACCGTTGCTATGCAGGTATCTTCATCATTGTGTCTGTGCATGTTTTTGCGCTGTCGTATTGTGGCATTGTATACTAAATTTTAATTCCGTTATGCTTATTCTGGTTTCTAATGTAAATTTCTGCTTATGTTCTAGGTGATGCCAGAGAAATATATGTTTGGTAGACGGCCTCCTTTACCATTATGCAATAAGAAGATTAACATAATTATTGGCGATCCAATTGAATTTGACCTTCCAGCAATGAGTGAAATGGCCATTGCCCAGTCTCGGAATGATTCATTCCCTACTATAGGGTGGCCCAGAACTTCCGATGGTTTGGATGAGGCAGCTCAACGACATCTGTACACTACACTTTCAGAGAAAATTCGTGTTGCCATGGAGAAATTAAGGTGTTATGGTAAAAGTTTTTTGAAGTCTTAAGTTAAACCCCACCTAAGCCTTTTAAGATGTCACAAATTTGTTCATTGTATTGTATCATTCTTTGTTTAGTTGACGGTTGAGTGAGAACTGTCAACCTGGGATTCTTAAAGTCGAGTTAGCAATATAATATTTAAGTTTTGTAGGGCCATGGCCCACAGGCTACCCTCCATGTAATGCCTAAAATTAGATAGGGTAATATTTGAATACTAATTTTTTCAGAGAAGGTAAACAAGTTTTAGCTCAATCCTCAGGTAGGCTAAGGGATAAATACTAGTTAGTAGTTTTGGAGTTTTATAGCATTTTATTAGTGCCTTGTCATTTGTTGTGTGGGATATAAATAAACAGCCGCGATTCGCAGTTCTGGTTGGGATGCGGTTCAAACTGGCCTTGTTCATTTTTGTGTATTGTACAAATCCTATAATACATGATCTCATAAAATGTCATGTGCTCCTTGGTTATTACTCCTCATGGTACTGGCCCTATTTAGTTTGTTCCCTTCTTTTGTGGTGCAGAAAAGCACTGGTTGTTTTGCTGATTAATAATTCACAGCAAACAAAGTGCAAGGGAAGCACCATTCATTGAGTGTACTGTTAGCAGAACAGATTTCACTTGGTTGGGTCCATCAGACTCTGTTATCCATCAATGACTACACCATTTTCAAAATTGAACTTGCCGTTTCTTATTACCTCATTTCCAAAATTACTGGTTATGAATGACAGTGACAGTGAGAGGTAGTATTGCCCAATGAAAATTGTACTATTTCATATTTTGTTTTTAGTTTTCTGTTATTATTCAGTGGTGAAGTTTCATATGGTCCTACTAGAAAGTATGAGGTTAATATCGGACTTCACTTTCAATAATAGAGCTAGTTTGAGAAATAATGAACTAGTACATTGTTTATTTTAATAAAAAAAGTGTACATTGTTTACATTTCTCTTTGCATACAGGCAAGTCATTTTCAATATGAAGAAATGGTATATTGTGTACATCAATTGCATCATTTGAGTAGCTTTGTTTAAATAAAGAGCTCATGTTAAAGGAGCAATGATTAATAATCATTATTTAGATTTTTTTTTTTACCATCTTTAAATCTAGATTTCTACATGCTAGTTTCTAACGGAGATCACAATCATTTCAATTAGAACAAGTTTCATCAATCAAAACAAAAATTCTCAAAGTGGTTACCAAAGCTTGAAATCACAATCATTTTACTTGTTTTTTTCTCCTTTCAATTGGTCCACCAAATTGAAGAATCAAGACTTAATAGGGTTTCTCCTCAACTTTTTCATGCTTGTATTAATTGTCAATGAAGACCCTTATGTTATGGATAGGAGTACTTCTCTGGTTGTTGGTTTAGAGTAACTTCAAAGTTTGGCTTTTATAACTACTTTTAGTGAGTGTTTGTTAATTCCACATCAAAACACCAATAGACACACAT
>Ga0209282_1000847_pt1 | contig 15788 bp, 9 predicted proteins | sample Mtrugardesep15_FD_187529 | JGI IMG/M metagenome (GOLD analysis project Ga0209282, IMG submission 187529) | Root nodule microbial communities of legume samples collected from California, USA - M. trunc garden sep15 (SPAdes) (version 2) | ecosystem: Host-associated > Plants > Roots > Nodule...
TTCCTGGCGTTGCCCCATCAGCTCGGCGCTTTCGATCAGCTTGACGATCACGCGCGGCTCGGGTGAAAAATGCAGCGTGCGCTCGGCCAGCGCATGCAACGCGGCGGCGTTGGCGGGCGTCACCGCTGTGAGCGTCAGTTCCGCAAAGCCCACCTGCCTGGCAAAGAGCCACGAAGCCCGGGCCTTTGACAGGGTGTTTTCTTCATAGGCCGGCAGGCGCTCGCCGCGCGGCAGATAGATCTGGCTGATGCGGATGTAGTCCCAGGCGGCATAGCCGACCACCGCCACCAGCACCGCCGCGGTGGCCGACGACAGCACGGCCGGCTCCGCCCACCTGCCCTTGAAACGCTGCCGCAGGGACGATGAAGCGCCCCGCCCCGCCGGCCACAGCATGCCCAGGCACAGCCCGAACACCAGTTGGAACGGTCCGTACCAGAGCGGATATTCGAGCAGGCTGTGCAATGCGACGGCGCCCAGCATGCCCCAGGCCATGAGCCGCGCCGGGTCGCGCTCGCGCCAGGGCCTTGCCGCCAGCACCATCCAGAGAAAGCCGCCGCAGATCAGCACCGACACCGGAATGCCCAGTTCCACCGCCAGGTGCAGCGGCAGGTTGTGTGCGTTGTCCAGGATTTCCGGGAAACGCGGCCCCTCGTACAGCGTGCTGTAGTGTGCAAAGCTCAGTTCGCCCCAGCCCCACCCCGCCAACGGGTGCTGCGCAATGAGAGTGAGCACGTTGCGCCACAGAATCATCCGGGTGTGATCGCCGGGCGCCCCCTCCTGCAGGCGCTGCATCATGCCTTCGACCTCGCCCGCCGCAAGCTGCGGCAGCAGCCAGGCGACTGCGAAATAGACCGGAACCATCGCCAGCAGCACCCATGGCGGCGGCAAGCTGAAGCGGGCAGCGTCTGCCCCGCTCATTGCCGGCGCGGCGCGGCGCTCCCGGCGGGCGATCAGCGTGGCGACTCCCACGATCGACAGCAGCTGAAGCAGGCCCGTGCGCGAGGTGGACGCCGCCGCGGCCACCAGCAGCAGCAACGCCGCTGCTGCCAGCCAGCGACGTACGCCTAGCGACGGCTGCGTGGCGTGGATCCATAGCGCAGCCACCAGCGCCATGCTGATCAGCGTGGCGAACTGATTGCGCTGGCGCAGGTTGCCGTAGGCCTGGCCCAGCGCCGGCGTGGTGGTCCAGGGCACCAGCGGCTCGGCCAGGCCGTAGTACTGGAGCAGGCCCAGCACCGCGCTGACGACGCCTGCCACCAGGATGCCCATGGCCAGCGCGCGCGAAATCGCCGGCTCGGCGTGCGCCATGCCCGCGCCCACGCAGGCCGCCGCCGCCATTGCGCCGACCACCACGACGGGCGGCAGCCACGATGCGGCGGCCGGGTGCGCGGAGAAAACGGAAGAAGAAAGCACGATGGCCGCCATTCCGGCCGCCAGCCAGGCCCAGACACCCCGCGCCGGCAGGCCAACAGGAAGGGCAACGAGCATAGCGGCGAGACACAGCCAGGTTGCGAACAGCTGCCAGGCCTGGACTGACGGCCCTGCCACCAGCGGGCACAGGAACGGGAAAGCGACCAAGCCGGCACGCACCGCGCCAGAGGCTCTGGATGGGAGTGCGGCCGACTCGAAAGGCGCTGCGCGGGACGTCATTGCGCCAATTGTGCCGACCCGCCGGGCCGACGAATGGCTATGAGCGAGAGACGAGCGGTTTTGCAAAAAAACACACTTAAAGACATTCTTTGACAACTGTCTGCAACTGTTTCCGCTCTGTCGCGGGTGGCCGAGATCGGGCCTGAAAGGTGTCTCTTGATGAAGAAACAAGCAAGCTATCTGGGCCGCGCCGGCTTGGCACGGCGGGGTTCGTCCGGCTTCACGCTGATCGAGGTGATGATCACCGTGGCGATCATCGGGATCCTGGCTGCCGTCGCCATTCCCGCCTATTCCGACTACGTACGCCGCGGCAAACTCCCAGAGGCGTTCAGCAGGCTGTCGGACTACCGCTCGAAGATGGAGCAGTACTACCAGGACAACCGCGCCTACGGCAATGCGACGCGCTGCGCCAATACGATGGCCGCGGGGACGTGGGGGGCATTCCCTGGATCAAGCGACAACTTCGCCTACAGCTGCACCACTACCTCGCCCTTCGACAACTTCACGATCACGGCGACGGGTGCGGGCTCGCTCACCGGCTTCGTGTACACGATCAACCAGAACGGCGATCGTGCCACCACGAAGTTCAAGGGCGCTACCGTTTCGGCGCAGTGCTGGCTCACAAAGAGCACGACGTGCTGACGCGCAAGAAGTCTCCGATGCAGCGTGGCTTCACCGTGGTGGAGATGATGGTGGCCGTCGCGATACTTGGTTTGATGCTGTTGGTTGCGATGCCCAGCATCGGCACATGGCTGGCAAACATCCGTATTCGGAATACCGCCGAGTCGCTGCAAAACGGACTCCAGCTGGCACGCAATGAGGCGGTGCGGCGGAACCAGAGCATTTCCTTCTATCTTGTCGCGCTCACGGATCCGACCGCGATGAGCAACACCTGCACCCTTTCCGATACAAGCGGATCTTGGGTAGTCAGTGTCGAATCGCCGGCAAACAAATGCGGCACGGCCCCCTCCAGCACGACCTCGCCCAAGATCGTGGCGGCTCGCGCAGCCGGCGGTAACGGCGGCAGCTCGGTCGTAAAGGCACTGCATGACGCAGCCACCGTAAGCAATGTGGTGACTTTCAACGGCTTCGGCAGGGTCACCAACACGACGACGGGCATCACGTCGATCCAGGTTCTCGGCCCGGACGCCGATACGAACAGCACCATCTACCGGCCTTTGAATATCACGGTCAGCAATGCGGGCGCCGTTCGCATGTGCGATCCGAGCACCAACTTGCCGTCTACCGACCCTCGCCGGTGCTGAGCATGCGAAAGAAGCACATGCACATCCACAAGACCAGTCCACGCTCGTCGTCATCCACTTGCGTGGCGCGCCGCCGCAACCAACGCGCCGCAGTGCATCCGCCGCAGAGAGGCATAGCGCTGCTCGAGGTGCTGGTGGCGGTTCTTATCTTCATGCTCGGCGTCCTGGGGTTGATTGGCCTGCAGGGCAGCATGACGCGGGCGCAAACCGAATCGAAGGTGCGAGCCGATGCCGCCTATCTCGCCTCCGAGGTGATCGGCCGCATGTGGGCTGACGTCGTCAATGTGAACGCCTACGCCGGTACCGACAGTTGCACTGCGAGCAGTTGCACCGAGTGGCGCAGCAAAGTGGGAAAGGTGCTGCCCAGTGGAGATGCCGTCATCACTGTGGATTCGACAACCGGTGACGTCTCCGTCACCGTCACCTGGACCACCCCCGACGGCCATTCGCACAAATACGTGACGAGCACAACCATCGCATCCAAGACGGGTTGATCAATGCACTCTTTCTTTTGCTCCTTCTCTCCTCGACGCCGCTCCATTCGGCACGCTCGAGGATTCACCATCATCGAGTTGATGGTGGGCCTTGTGCTCGGCATGTTGACCGTCATCGTCATCACAGCCGTGCTTTCGTCGTCGGAAGGCAATCGCCGGACGATCACCATGGGCAGCGACGCGCAAATCAACGGTTCGCTGTCGCTCTACACGCTGCAGCGGGACATTCAGATGGCCGGCTATGGCGCGGCAATCAATCCTGCTGCGCTGGGGTGCGACATCAAGGGCGAATACAAGGACCCCGCCGCTCCCGCCGCCACGCCCGCCATTCCATTCACGGCAGTGCTGGCGCCCGTCGTGATTCAGGATGGCGCCAGCGGCGCGCCCGACAGCATCACCGTGCTGCAAAGCCGCACGTCCGGCTTTTCTGCACCGATGCTTCTCTCCAATGCTCACGCCAAGACCGACAATTTCTTTACGGTGAAGTCGTCCTTCGGTGCGAAGGCGGGCGACCTGATGATCGCAGTTCCCAAGGACGGGGGCACGCCGACCAGTTGGTGCACTGTTTTCAATGTGACCGACGCGGGAGCAGGTGCCGCAAATGGAACGGCTCTCGATGCGACGCACATCCCGCATGTGGCGGGCGGAACGAGCAAGTGGAATCGGAGCAGCGTTTTTCCCGACGCCGGCTATGCCGAGAAGAGTTACCTGCTGAACATGGGGTCGCTGTCTTTCAACACCTATGCCATCGATTCGGCACAGAACCTCGTCGTCACGGGACTGTCTGCTGAAAGCGCCTCCGGCACGCCGGAGCAACTCTATCCGCAGATCGTGAACCTCCAAGCGATGTACGGCAAGGACACCACGGGAAGCGGGCAGGTCAGCGGCTACGACAACGTCACGCCGACGACCTCCGCGGATTGGCAGCGCGTGCTCGCCATTCGCATCGCAGTGGTCGCACGCAGCAACCAGTACGAAAAAGAAGAGGTCACATCGGCCGCGCCGTTGTGGGACGTGGGTGCAAGCAGCACCGCGACAGACGCCGCCACCTGCGGCACGAGCAAGTGCATCTCACTCGCAGTCAGCCAGGTATCCGACTGGAAGCACTACCGCTACAAGGTCTACGACACGATCATTCCGCTGCGGAACGTGCTCTGGAACTCCGCCGATTCGACACCATGAAGCTTCAATTTCCGAACCGCGCGCAACGCGGAATATCGCTGATCTTTGCGCTGCTGGCGCTGGTTACGCTCTCTCTGGCAACACTTGCACTGGTACGTTCCGTCGATACGAGTTCGATGCTGTTGGGGAACATCGCCTTCAAGCAGGACGCAACGATATCGGGCGACCAGGCATCTCGCCTTGCGGTCGCATGGCTGAAAGCAAACGTCACCAGCCTTGACGCCGACGCACCAGCGAACGGCTACTACGCGAGCACCAAGGAAGTGAACGATGACGGCACCAAAACCCTCGTCGATTCAACCGGGCAGCAGTTGCCCACGACGCTGGTCACACGCAAGCTGATCGACTGGAGCACCGGCCAGGACGGCCTGTGCCCCTACGCAGCAGCTGGCACCTACGCCAGCTGCTCGATCAGATCGGCCAATGCGGACATTTCCGGGTCCACCAGCAATACGGCTCGCTACGTGATCTTCCGGCTTTGCGCAAAGGCAGGGAGTGCCGAAGACGAGCTTGCCAACAGCTGCGCCAAGCCTCTCGCCGATACCGGCGCCGCATCCGGCCGAGGCGCCATGGCCTACGGGACCGGCCGAATCGCCGGCAAGAGCGGCCCTTACTACCGGGTCGTCGTCCGGATCCTCGGTCCGCGCAATACCACCAGCTTCACAGAAACCATCGTCAATTTCCAATAGTGCAGCCTTGCGGCACGAGGAGTTCAAAAATGCAGAACCACATGGCCCCGGCATCGGCGCGAGCGGGCATTCAATCGCGATACCGCGTTCTTATCTGGGCGGTGCTGCTGGGTCTTGGCAGTGCCATGGCGAGCGCGTTCGCCGCCGAGACCTTCATCCTGGACGAACCCCTAGCCACGCGTCCGAATGTCAATGCGAAGCCGAATCTTCTTTTTGTTCTCGATGACTCCGGCAGTATGGGGAGCAGCTTCATGCCGGACACGATGAACGATACGACGGCGTATGGCTACAGGTCGGCCCAATGCAACGGAGTTGCATACGATCCCTCGATCACGTATTCAGCACCTTTGACCTCGACCGGTACGCCGATGACGAGTTCGAGCTTCAACTCGGCCTGGTCCGATGGTTTTGCTCAATCTGGCAGTAACGACCTGGACAATGTAGGTGTCGTCGCCTCGGTGACCACCACTGCAAACGTGACTGTTGGCACGGGCAGCAAATCCTTTGCTTTCGTGGGTAGCGGATTTTCCGCAACCACGTTTACCGTTGGCGAGACGCTCACACTCGTTTCTGGATCACGGTCCATGACAGGTACGGTCACGAGCTGGTCGGCCACCAACTGGACTACCACCGGAACCAAGACACTCGTTGTCAATGTCGCGTCCATCACCGGAAGCGGCTCGAGGACCACTTGGGACATCAACCGCGCGGCCGGCAGCTACTACTTTACGTACTCGGGCAGCCAGCCCAAGATGGGGTGGGCCTTCACGAGCGATGGGGCCGTGCAGAACACTTTCTATAACGAATGCATGAGCAGTGTCGGCGATAGCCCCGGCAGCGGTGTATTTACCCGGGTGGTCGTGAAAAGCACCTCGGCCGAGGCCGGCAACTACGCCAATTGGTACTCCTACTATCGCACTCGCACGCTGCTCATGCGCACCGCCGTCGGACGCGCCTTTCAGACGCTGGATGACGGCTACCGGGTCGGCTTCTCGACCATCAACAGCAGCACGGACGTCACCACCAGCGACGGCTTTCATCCAGTTGACGATTTCGGCGCAACGCAGAAAGCGTCGATCTACACGAAGCTGTATGCCGCCTCCGCGAACGGCAGCACTCCGTTGCGTGGCGCATTGTCGAAAGCCGGGCGTTACTACGCCAAACAATATTCAGGACAGGCCGACCCGGTCCAGTACTCTTGCCAGCGCAACTACACGCTGCTGTCCACTGACGGGTATTGGAACAGCGGCGGCACCCTTGAGGACAACACCAACTACGGCGCACTCGACCTCGCGCGCAACCTGGTAGGCAACCAGGATGGCAGCGAAGACCGTCCGATGTTTGACGGAACAACAGCCACTGTCCAGAACCGCACCCAATACACCGTAGGAACCTTGGGATCCTGCCGTTCGGGCGGCACGAACCGATATCAGGTTTTTGCACAGCCCCAGACATTCGCCTCGGGCGTCTGGAGCAACAACGGTGCTGCGGTACAAAGCTGCAAACGCGCCACGGATGTCGTCGTCGACAACAAAACTGCCTTCAACCTCGCAGGACAGGTCTACACCACCGCGTCTTCTACTGTCATCACGGGCGGATCCGCCGACACGCTCGCAGACGTTGCCGAGTATTACTACAAGACCGACCTGCGCACAGAGGCACTTGGCAATTGCACATCTTCGGCATCGGGCACGAGCCAGAACGTGTGCAGCAACGTCATCAAGCCAAGCGGCCTGGACACGGCGACGCACCAGCACATGACGACCTTCACCATTGGCCTGGGCGTCAGCGGTACGTTGACCTACGACAGAAACTACCTGACGCAAACAGCCGGCGACTATGTAGGCCTCAAAAACGGGACCGTCAACTGGCCGGCGCCGACCACCGACATCACGGGCAGTTCGGGTGACGCCCGCAACATTGACGACCTGTGGCACGCCGCCGTCAACGGGCGGGGCCAGTACTACTCCGCGCTCAATGCCACGCAGCTCGGAGAAGCCATCAGCGGCGTGGTCAATGCCATCATCCAGCAGAACGGTTCGTCTTCGGCTGCATCCACCAGTGCGCTGGAACTGATTGCCGGCGACAACAACCAGGTCTACAAGGCGAGCTACACAACCAAGACATGGGCCGGGGACCTGCAAGCCTTCTCCCTGAATGGCGATACGGCGGCCATCGGAGTCACGGCTGCCTGGTCTGCTCAGGCCAAGCTCACGCTGAATACCCAGGCCTCGGCTCGAAAAATCTACTACCGGCAACCCACATCCACCACGACGCGCCGGGATTTCACCTGGACGAACCTGAACGCCGACGGTTTGGGGGCCTACTTCAGCAATCTGTGCTCGCAGACGCAGCAGGCAACCCAGTGCACGAGTCTCTCGACATCGGAGCTGACTGCAGCCAACACCGGTGCCAACGTTGTCGATTTTCTGCGCGGGGTGCGCACTTATGAAACGGCCAGCACGGCCAACAACACGACACGCGCGTTGTACCGGACCCGCACCGGCGTTCTCGGCGACATCATCAACGGTGCACCCGTGTATGTGAGCAAGCCACCGTTCAGCTACACCGACGTGGGCTATGCCGACTTCGTCACCACGAACAGGAACCGCAAGCAAGTCGTCTATGTAGCGGCCAACGACGGCATGCTGCACGCTTTTTCCGCAGCCAGCGCCGACGGCGGCACCGAGCTGTGGGCGTATGTTCCGAGTGCGGTGATGCCTCAGATGTACCGCCTGGCGGACGCGGGCTATGAATCGCGTCACAGGTACTTCGTGGACGGTGCGCCCGTGGTGGCCGATATCAAGGTAGGCACCGCATGGAAAACCATCCTCGTGGGCGGCCTCAACAAGGGCGGGCGCAGCTACTACGCGCTCGACGTGACCGACCCCGAGAATCCGCTTCCTCTTTGGGAATTCACGGATGCCAACCTTGGGCAGAGTTTCGGCAACCCGGTCATCACCAAGCGCAGCGACGGCACATGGGTCGTGGTTTTCGCCTCCGGCTACAACAACGATACCGACGGCGGCGACGGCAAGGGACACTTGTTCGTGCTGAACGCCAACACAGGCGCCAAGCTGCTCGACATCCAGACCACGGCAGGTGCCTCCGGCAGTTCCAGCGGGCTTGCGAAGATCAATGCATGGGTCGACGATCCGGCCAACAACACATCCAAGCGTTTCTATGGCGGCGACCTGCAAGGCAACCTGTGGCGCTTTGACGTGGACAACCTGGTCGATCCGCACCAGGGCGCGCTGCTGCTTGCCAAGTTCCAGGTGGACACCTCGACGCCTCAACCCATCACGACCAAACCCGAGACCATTGAAATCTCGGGCAAGCCGGTCATCCTGGTCGCTACCGGACGCTACCTTGGAACTGCGGATATCCAGGACACGACCCAACAGAGCATCTACGCCGTCAAGGACACGTTGACGAACGCCGGCATTGGCGACGCGCGCACCAACACAGGTATGGTGCGCCAGACGTTCACGGTAACCACCGACACCGCGAGCGTCAGCAGCAACCCGGTCGACTGGACGTCGAAAAACGGTTGGTGGGTCGATCTGCCGCATTCGGGCGAACGCGTCGTCACAGACCTGGCATTGCAGTTCGGCACGCTTTCCATCGGCAGCGCCATTCCAAGCGGAGATGCCTGCAGTTCGGGCGGATCGTCGTGGCGGTACTACCTCAACGCCGCCAATGGCAACGCACTGGACGACCCTGCGGGCCAGTTGTGGAGCGAAAGCGCGCTGATCGTCGGCCAAAGCTGGGTCAAGCTGCAGAACGGCGAAACACGGGTCCTGCGCCAAAGCAGCGACGGCTCGATCAAGGTGGAACGTCCCCCGGGCGGCGGCGGGGCCTCGGGCTTGCCGCATCGCACCTCTTGGCGAGAACTGGCGGACTAGAAATTGGAAATGAGCGAATGACGGCGGCCTTGGCGCCATTGGCTCATTGGGGCCGGCGTCTCTCCGCCGCCGACGGCGTGCGCGCTGTTGCGCTTTGTGCGATTCTCTCCATCGCATTGCACGCTTTGCTTTTGTCAGTGCGCCTGCCGGCGCCTAGCGCTGCACGGGCCTGGCAAAGCACCCCAAGCCCCAACAGTGGAATTCGAGGGCGGGTGGTGACATTGCCACCTCTCGCTTCGCCGGCTGCGCTTCCGATTGCCAGGAGTCATATCGCAAAGTCAGAGACGGCCGCTCAACCCGTCGCAACCGTGCGCTCTTCACTCCCGGTTGCCCCTCAAAAGGATTCGTCTTCCGAAAAGCCGCCGGAAACCCGCGAAGCCTTAGATGAAAGCAATGTGGAACCGGCACCGCTTGCCATCACGCCGCCGGCCCACTCCGGCAGGTTCGGTGACGACTATGTGCCACGACCGCTTCTGACAGTCCCGCCCGTCGCGAGAACACCCGTTATTTTTGCGCCTCCCCAAGGCGATGCGTTCCGCGGTCGGCACGTCGGGATTCTTTCACTTTTCATCGACGAAGAGGGCCGAGTACAACGAATCGAGACCGACCGGACTAGCTCATTACCTGAAGTTTTCGAACAAGCCGCGCGTGAAGCGTTCTCTGCGGTTCGTTTCGCGCCAGGAGAAGTAGACAACATTGCCGTAAGGTCCCGCTTGCGGGTAGAAGTAGTTTTCGATGATTCGACAATCACGCCACCGTAGGATGAATGGACGGTATGCGCACGCCTCTCGCCCATAGGGCATTTGGCAGCTCGATGCTCGGACCGTTTTCTACTAATCGTACAAACTGGTGCCCCATGGCCCACTAATACCGCATTTGGGTTAGAGAGATCTTAAGATCCTTCAAGCGTAGGCGCCTTGGGCGGCGGACTTCCCCCAGAACGTTGCTCGAATCCCGCTAGAACAGTAATATTTTTTTGGAGCACGTCCCCCAATGCATTTCCCTTGGGAGTTGAGTGCTCTAAGTACAAGTTGATGTCAGTAGATACCACTGCCTGCATCGTAGGATCAAAGCTCAGAATCAAATTGTCCACTCCTTTCGGAGATAGCAGCAGATGCGATTTCAATTTCTCGGGCTGCAGTTCTTTGTCTGAGTGTTCATTTGCGGCCGCAAGCAAAGTTTCGCCCGGAAAACCGGCTGCATTGGGATTGTTCGATGCAACGATAATTCCCTGCCCCCCCCGGGTATACAGCCATACGTACTTAAATTCGGAACGGACGGATCCGATTGCATAAACCAAATCGAGTGTAGAGATATGATGAAGCTGGATCCACTGCTGCAACACGCCGTCCGCAGTGAGTCTCTCTTTTGCCAGCGCATAGAAATTTTTATTGTACAGATTGGCTGCTCCAGCAAACCAGATGCTCGTAATTTCGATGCTTATGACATCGAACTTTCGCGTTTGCGTAAGCAGAAAGTTCCGACCGTCGGTGTAGTGCATCGCCACGCCGCCGCTTTGCGAGATACGTGAGTTGATTCGCTCAAAATGACGATCGGCTAATTTCACTATATCGCGTGACAGTTCTGCAACGTCGATATTCCGAAAACCCAAGTCATGAAAAGTCCGCGCGGTCATCCCTGTTCCATACCCAATTACCAAAGCATTATTTCGCTTTGCGGTGTGGAGTAGTGGAAACAGCGCGAATGACTCTTGGGCCACCATTTCACCACCAACCGAATCATTTCCTTGGAACTTGCCGTTGGTTAACAGAACCGAAACGCCGTTCGCATTTTTTGCTACAGTGGTCAGACCGCCTTCGACGCTCTCGGCATGGTCGATTACATCGCCCCAGTTTTGAGCTGAAAAGTAAACGTTAGCACCGGAGGAGAGATCGTTATAGTTCCATTGGGCAGGGAAAAAAGCCAGCGCTATCGAAGCAACTCCAGCCGGAACCCATCTCATTGCCGCGGAAATAGACCAGTTGATTACAGGTGCGTTAGAACGCCACCGTTCCGCTGCGGCGGCTGCAGCCCCTAATCCGACCGCGATCAACGCCAGCCACAGGGCAGTATCTCGGGAGCCAAAACGGGGTAGAAGCCAGAACCCCACCAACACCACTCCGAGAATGTTTCCGAAAGTATTAATAGCGCTCGCTATGCCGACACCCCTCGCCCCGCCACTAGGTGACAGCCAATCCGTCGCCAAACTCATTGCTGCCGGATAGCTAAGTCCGATGAAAAACGCCGGCGGTAGCATCGCTACCATACAAACGAGAGCGCGTATCGCTTCGCGGGCCGAAAATGAAAGCGGCACCGGATAAAGGCTGAAGCTAGCAAAATACGATGGCACATCGTCCCACAGCTGCCCGGTTAATGCTACAGCCAGAGCAATTCCGCACTGAGCCCAGACAATTAGCCTCAATCTAGAAAATTGCAGCAACAGCCTTTCGCCAGCCATAGAGCCAAAGCCTAAACCCGCTAAAAAGGCGGCTAACATGAGTCCAAAAGCATAGACACTATTGCCTGCCACTACCGCTAAAAGGTGCATCGAATTGACTTCGAGTCCTAAAGTAACAGCACCGCCGATGAACAAAACACACAGCGCAACGATTCCAGCGCTTTTACTTGCGTGGACTGCCGCTGGGCCGCTCAATGGGGAATCGATGCGATCTACGTCCAAAGCGCCAATTTTTTGTGGCTCTCGCTTGATTTTTTCAATCACGTAAAGCGCGATCAGTAGGCTAATAATTGCGGCGACATACGTTCCACCATTACGCCCAACGGCTGGGAGGAGAAAATAACTGGCGATCACCGACCCCATCGCCGCGCCCGCGACGTTCGCAGCATACAAAGGAGCGATTGCTCGGCTACTGGAAACACCCACGCTACGCAAATGCTTGAACATTAGAGGAAGCGTTGCACCCATTAAGATGGTGGGCACTCCTAGGCACCCCGCGCCCAGCGTAAGTCGAAGCGGCGTAAGCCACGGCGCATCGGGCGTTACGTCCAAACTTAGGTGGACATAAGCTGCTTGAATCCAATGAAACAGTTGGGGTGTAGCCATGGCGTAAACCCCAATCACTGCTTCACAAGCGGCGTAGACTTTGAGGGGACTCTTCGATTTATCCGCGATATGGCCGCCCAGCCACGCACCCAATGCCATTCCTCCCATATAGGTTGCCAGAACGGTGTAAGAGGCCAGCGCAGTGCTGCCAAACGTTACCGCCAACGCTTTTGCGTAGACAACTTCATAAACAAGCCCTGCTAGACCGGAGATTACAAATGTACCGATGATCCAAGGCGGCGCCGCTTGAGCCTTTAATGGTCTCGAGCCGGAGCTCGTCTCGGAGGTTGTCTTTTTTTCCGTATGAGCGGATCTCATGATGTCGAAAAAAACTACACCGGCAACAACCATACTCAATAGAGACATCGCCCTGACAAATCCCACTTCGCGGGAAAGCCATATTGGCGCTAGACGCAGTAGCGCCAACCAAGCGAGAAAGAGAGCGCCAGCGAGCCAAATAGGGAAAGCGATTCGGCGACTTCCGTTAAGCCGACTAGGCCATATCAATGCGGAGCCAAGAAAGGCCGAAAACGGTAATGCGACGATTAAATCTAATACGTAATGCTCCCCCGTCGCGAGGGTGCTCCATGCAGTTGCCAAAACGAGGACTCCGGCCGCAGTTCCCGCGACTCGATGTCGTAAGCCTATAGCGAGCATCCAAACCAAGAGCGCACCCGTTAGATGCATCGACGGCATACCGTTCCTGTAGGCCGGCGGAATTACTACTTGGGCAGCAGTGACGCTAGAGACTGCCGGCATCTGATGCGGAAATTCACCACTAAAAAATGCGTAAATTGGTCCGCTTAGTGGCAATAGTGAGTATAAAAAAAATGCAAACACGTATGGCAAGACCAACGTCCTCCATACGTTTAGACGACCCACGTCATTTTGTCGAATAGCTAATCCGAGTATGCCGAAGAAGGCAAATATAAGTAATCCGTATGTAGCCGTGGTTAGCGATTGAACCAGGGGTGACGCTTGCTCAAACGCGATCGCTGCGGCGGCGGCAAGCCCGCCATACGCGCCATCAATTCGGTAGACAAAGTAATCCCACGTGGCTGGATAGAGAAACCTGTTGTTGCGTAGTCCAGCATTGGTCGCGAGGGTCAGTGCGCCAAGAGCTACGGCCATCCAAAAGAAAAGGACAGCGGCGCTTTGTCTATCAGGATCAGACTTCGCTCGCACGCCGGTCAATGAGAGAATTACCGCAAGCACTCCCAGTGGAGCGAGAAGAATACAGATTACTGCGCTTGGCGAAGAAAGGGCCGAAGCATTTCGAAATAGTAGGTACGCATACGTTGCGAGCCCGATGGCAAGAGCCGGAATTGCCAGTTTTCCAAATGCTCGCGTTTGTTTATCGCCGATCCAAAGTACGCATGCAGGCACGCCAGAAAATGCGCCAAAGAAAAAGGCCACGTCTGTCCAATTTTTCTGCGCAAGGAAGCTGAGCGCAGCGGGACGGCCGGCAAGCAAGATCTGCAGTATCTCCGCCGCGAACGCCATACCGAAGATTATGGCGGCCCACTTTTTAGTACTTGCAGATATGCTCAAGATCGCCTCTAACGCAAAAAAAGAAAAAAATAAAGGCGCCGAGCGCGCCTTTATTTGAAGAGCTAGCTTTGACTTATTAAGTACGGCAGCTAGCAGGCACAAACTTGTCTTGAATGGTACCGGCAGCAGCATTCGCGTTCGCGTTGGTACTGTTTTTCGACTTGCAGATCCAAGTAATGGAACCGGTGGTTGGGACGGTGGACGCAGTCGAGGTACCTGCCAGAGCGGCGCCCGAGGTAACAGTACCATCCACAGGCGTCAGGATCAGCGTAGCGCCGCCGTCAACGGAGGAAGCATAGGTGATGGTGATTGCGCCGTTCGACTGGGAAATACCGACGCTCGCGACATTCTTCGTTGCACCCGGAGCCGTCCAGCCCGAGTCAAATGCGGCGGCGTTTGCAGCATTTTCCGAGATGGCGGTCTTTGCCGAACCGGCGAGCGACAAACCTTCCGTGACCTTTGCACGGGTGGTGTAATCCTGATAAGCCGGCAGAGCCACAGCAGCCAAGATACCAATGATCGCCACGACGATCATCAATTCGATAAGGGTGAAACCCTTTTGCACGTTGCGTGCGATCAAACGACGGTTCATTGAAAAAACTCCAGGTTGGTTGGTAGAGCCCGGGAACCAAGCCCGGAGCGGTGTACCTCCCGCAGCATCCATGCCATGCCGCCCCGAGGCAGGTTTTTGAACAAATTGAACACTTTTGTTCACATTTCTATTACATCGAGTGACACATTCTGCGTCAAGATGCTACAGAACGTGACAAATTTGTCATTCCCGCAGTTGCGCCGGACTCAAAAGGTCAGTACGCCGTTCGCCTTCAGCCAGCGGATATCCCGCTGGGCCAGCCCGGCCACCTGCCGCCCGACCAGCGCATCGATCTGGCTCATGATCTCTTCGGTTTCGGCGGGCTTGGTGTGGGTGATGTAGATCGGGTATTGCTTGCCGGGTTGGATTTGCGCCAGCTCGTCCGCCAGTGCCAGGGGCGACAGGTGCAGGCTGCGGTCGGCCAAGGCCTGCTCGCGGTTGCTGAAGGCGGTTTCGATGACGAGCATGGCGACATCCAGGGCGTTGACGCGCTCCCAGAAGAGGGCGTTGCGTTCAGTGTCGCCTGAAAAAACCCAGTGGGCGCCGCCTTGGGCGCGGCTCACGGCAAAGCCGCAGGCGGGTACGGTGTGCACGGCGGGCAGCACTTCGACACGCTTGGGGGCGGCGCTGCCCAGTTGCAGGATCTGGCCGACGGCAATTGGGTGAAAGCTCACGAAGGGGGCTTCGGCGCTGGGAATGCTCTCGAAGTCGGGCCAGATGACGTTGTTGAACACATGGGCGCGCAGCGCGTCGATGGTGGCGCACAGGGCGTGCACGCGCAGCGGGCGGGTGCGGCGGCCTCCGACGGCGTCGAGCATGAGGGGGAGGGCGGCGATGTGGTCGAGGTGGCAGTGGGTGAGCACCACGTCCTCGATGCGCGCCATTTCATCGAGGGTGAGGTCGCCCACGCCGGTGCCGGCATCGACGAGCAGGTCGGTGTCGATGAGGAACGAGGTGGTGCGACAGTCTTTGGCAATGGCACCCGAGCAGCCCAGCACGCGAACCTGCATTGTGGAAGACCCCCCGCTTGTGTGCGCCGTCATTTGGTTTCGAACCGGGTTGCGCCGTCCCATTCGGGGTCTGGAGGGCGCATTGCCATGGAGGCTAATCGCTGGGCGTAGAGCTGGTAAAGGACTTTTTTGGCATCTGCCGCAAGCAGCGGGTCCAACAGGTTGCGGCCGGCGGCCCAGTCTTGGCGGCGGTAGGCGTCGAGCACCTGCGCCCAGCGCTGCAGATGCGCCGACTGCTGCTCGGCGGCGGGGCCTTGGGTCCGATGGATGTCGGCGGCCAGGGGGGTGAACACGGCAACGGCCTGGGCCTTGCCCTTGACGAGCACGCTGTCCAGCTCCTGCCAGACGCAGCCGGGGGCCAGCTCGCGGGTGGCGGCGCTGGCGAT
>Ga0209282_1000848_pt1 | contig 15785 bp, 15 predicted proteins | sample Mtrugardesep15_FD_187529 | JGI IMG/M metagenome (GOLD analysis project Ga0209282, IMG submission 187529) | Root nodule microbial communities of legume samples collected from California, USA - M. trunc garden sep15 (SPAdes) (version 2) | ecosystem: Host-associated > Plants > Roots > Nodule...
ATTAAATAAGTGTACAACAACTTGTAAAAAAAAAAAAATCTACAGAAACAATAGGTTAAGTTGCTGTAGACTTAAAAAAAATCTATAAAAACAATAGGTTAAGTTGCTATAGACCTATTAAAATTAATAAATAATAAGAATAAAGATTAAGATATTTATTAAATTTTTTATTTAAAAAATATTCATGGTTATTAGAGAGAAAATGAAAAACAAATATGATGTAAATTTAGAGCCAAAATTTTAGGATAGAGTCGTTGCAAACCTAATAAGGGATTAGTGGCGGAAAAAAATTAGGCTAAGACTTAACAAAATTAATAAATAAAAATAATTTTTTTTCTTATTATACAATTAAATTGGAAAATCCTATGAGCTGGAAAATGAAGAGTGAGTGACGACTGAGCAAGAATTTTTGGGTGGCCTCTTCCCGCCGGAGGCAGACAGTGACAAATTTTACATAAAGATTGTGGGATCCACTATGACCTTTTCAAATTATGTATAAATTATTAAATTATATTTTTATATTACGACACATATGCATGACAAATATATTATTTTAAAATAAAAAGACAGAGTAAAAAAAAAGGACAAATATTTATCATTAATCTCAGATAAAAAATGAATACACCTATCGGTCTATATTTGACAAATTTTAGATAATTAATTACATGTACTGTATTTTTTATTGAACAATGAATTTAATTTTAATCAAAGATGTCACATTTATTTAAATATACAATTTTTTAAAGTATGTGACATTACACTAACACGAAATGACATAATTTTAGAGTGTGTGAAAAACCAAAAGATAGTAACACAAACAAATATGTATACATTAATATCATATCATATGCATGTAATAATAAACAGATTAAGGGAAGAAGAGGAAGAGACTCATAATTTATGTTAGTATACTAAATGCAGCCAAATTATTTGGCCGCATAATCACTAGATTATGAGAATCTTTTTTCGGTTGAATAGTTATAAATCATCAATTACTATCAATTATTATTATTAACTCCAAAGACCATCCATATTTTAGATTTTCTTAACAAAACACTTAAACATAGTCTTATGCCAAATGGAAATGCAAGATTTAAAAAATAAAAACTATATAATATAATATAATGTTACTTAAATGATGATAATGAAGTTTATGTTTATGTTTATGTATATGTTAGTTGTGTAATGAGAATCTTGTTTCTCTGTGTTTTCTTTCATGTCAATCTTTATTTTTGAGTGAAGAAGAAGAAAGTGAAAAAAAGTAGTTTAAGTTCCCCAAAAGCCTCATTGTTTAATAATGTTCTCGTGACTTTCTCTCACTTGTTTTTTTTTATTTTTGTCCACTGGTAACAATTTCAGCCTCAAAAATCATAACTTCAATTATTTTTTTCAACCAAATCTATTCTTAATTTGCTTCATCTTCACTTTCTCACTGGCCCAGATCTCTCTGTTGCTCAGCACAACATTGTTTGTTCCATTGCTGCTTCAAAGGTTGTTTTTTTTCCCCTTCATCTTAAGCTCATTCTTCATGGTTTGGATCCTCATGTGTTTTTTAGTGGAAATGCAAAAGTTTCTTACTTTTGTTAACCTTGTACTTGCTAGTTTAATGTTGTAGCATTTTGGTTTATGGGTCTGTTTCTTTCTTTGTCCTTCATAATTGTTATGTTTTTTTTGTTGTTGATAAAATTCATGAATTGTTAATTTTTTTTTGTATTTTTGTTAATTTGATGTATTTTTGTTTGTTTGTTTCTGTTCTGTTCTATTTATGATATGGTTTTGAATTTATACTTGACTTGTGTTTTATGCTGTAATTTACTAGCATTTTTATTTAAGTCAATCTAGCCCAAATTGTTTGAACTTATGTTTAAGTTTTTGGTGATGCAGTGGGGGGGCTTGAAGAAGAACAAGCTTAGTTGCTTTGACTAGTTTCAATTTTTGTTTGTTGGCAAAAGAATATGATATTTGATATGCCACCATCTGGCGCTCAAAGTGTGAGGACAAACAGATCTTCATTTGGTTCTATCAATGGCAGTGAGGGTACACCTTTACATAGCTATGCTACTGTTAGCAATGGTGATGGATATGACAGCGATGGCTCCAATTTCGCACCACCGTGAGTATTATCTGTTCTTTTTGAGTTACACTTTAATGTTTATAACTTTGTTTGTGTGGAAAATGAACATTTTATTAATTTGGGATGTTAGCAAGTGAATGTTGAAGGCACAATTTATAAGTCACATTAGCTAATTTTACTTTTGAAGCTATAAATATTATTTTCTTCTTCCATATTGTTTCTCTGAGGGTATGTTTGGTTCAACCAATGGGAGGGGAGGGAGTTTAAAATAGTTTGTGTTTGGGTCATCGGGGAGAGGTTTTATTGAAGAGAAAGTGTATACGAGCTTAATTCTTGCATTATCTTCTTATTGGCTGATCCAGCCATAATTCTAAGAATGTACTTTTATGCTTTTTGCATGTTTGGTTTTGCGGTGGGAAGGATTGATTCTACAAATTTGATTAAGCTGAAATCAGTAAAATATAAAGTGATTTATGTTTGAATGCATTCATGTAAAAGTGTGGGTTGAACAATAATTTTATGGCTTAATATCAATTGTAGAGGCAAAAATTGTAAATTATAGCTTCATGTTAGAATCCATTCTATTTGAGAACAATCAAACATGTCAAGATCAATTCTACACATCTAGAATCAATTTTACTTCCCCCGAAAGTGGAACCAAACATACTCAAATCTTGAATTGAATGACTAGCTAACAACAAAGCGAAATGAATTGTGTGTTTGCTCGTATGCAGTATTCTTCAGTTTTTGACGTTGTATTTTATTTTTACTTGCAGCACACCAACAACTCTATCAATGCCTATTCCAGCAGAACTCGCTGGAGCAGCACCTTTGATTGACAGATTTCAGGTGGGATTGCTTCAAATATTATTTTCTTTAACAGTTATGCATTCCTATTATTTTGTGTCTCAATGATTTTTGTATAACATTCTGCTTGAAATGCAGTGTACTTTCTAATTTAGTGCTATATTGCTATGATCATGGTGACATGATCTTTTGTTATCATGTTTTCTCAAATGTTGTATGTTATAGGTGGAAGGTTTTTTAAAGTTGATGCAAAAACAAATTCACTCTGCTGGGAAGCGAGGATTTTTTTCTAAACGATCAGTGGGACCCCAAGTTCGAGAAAAACTTACAATTGAAGACATGCTTTGCTTCCAAAAGGTAATCAAATACCAATTTTTCAATAAGTGGTTTTTTTATTTTATTTTCATTAAGCACATGAAAATCTAACTCATGAGTTCATGCAGGATCCAATACCAACATCATTGCTTAAGCTGAATGGCGATTTGGCAAGCCGGGCAACAAAGTTGTTCCAAATGATTTTGAAGTATATGGGTGTTGATTCGTCTTCACTAAGCTTAGAGGACCGGGTTGAGCTTGTAGGTAAACTATACAAGCAAAGTTTGAAGCGTTCAGAACTCCGAGATGAACTTTTTGTCCAGATATCAAAACAAACAAGAAACAATCCGGAGAGGTAATTTTTTCTTCTTAGTATTTAGTAGCATGCTTCATGTTTTCTTTTCTTAGCCTTTGCTCAATGTAGCTGGATTTATGTTGTTTGTGTACTATTGGTTAATTGGTTAACGGTTGATACATTTCTTGTCTCAAAATCAGGGAATACTTGATGAAATCATGGGAGCTAATGTATTTATGTGTGTCGTGCATGCCTCCTAGCAAAGACATTGGAGGATATCTGTCAGAATATACCCATAATGTGGCGCATGGTGTGGCTGTTGATTCTGGGATCCGAGGTGTTGCATTGAACACTTTAAATGCTTTGAAGCACTCTCTCAAGGCTGGTCCTAGGCATATAATACCTGGACCTGCTGAGATCGAAGCTCGGATGACTGGGAAAAAGCTCACAACTATAGTCTTCTTTCTGGATGAAACATTTGAAGAAATTACATATGACATGTCAACAACTGTAGCGGATGCTGTCGAGGAACTCGCAGGAATCATTAAACTGTCAACATACTCTAGCTTTGGCTTGTACGAATGCCGCAAAGTTGTCACAAGCGCTAAATCATCTGATTCTGGCAATGGTATGTCTTTTTCACTTCTTGCTTGTGAAAATTATTAAATTAGCTGAGATCAGTAGTATAACCAATCTTCTAATGTTATTATTCAGAGGAGTACATTGGTTTGGATGACAATAAACATATCGGGGATCTACTAGCGGAATTTAAGGCAGTAAAAGAACGAAGTAAGGGAGAAGTTTTGCATTGCAAACTGGTCTTCAAGAAAAAGTTATTTCGTGAATCGGATGAAGCCGTGACAGATCCTATGTTTTGGCAGTTGTCTTATGTACAAGTATGCCTTTTTTGCTTCTTTTACGAGTTTGGTTTGATTTTTCTTCCTGAATAGAACCATGAACAGTCCTGTGCTGTCTAGCTTGAGAAAGCGGTTTCCTTTTATTTCCATTTTTCACTAGTAATTACAAAAATGTCACATTTTTTTTCTTTCTACTTTGTTACCATTTCCTATACAAATATTTGAGATCAGGAAATAAGTGAAAAAAATGTTGCATTTTTTAATTACGAGCGAAAATAGAAAATGTTTTCTCCGGCCAAACAATCTATTGTTTTGATTTGAATAAAACTCTGATCTGCTTCAAGGTATTGATTTGTTGGTGCTTGGATACTTGTTTACAGTTGCAGCATGATTATATTTTGGGTAATTATCCTATTGGAAGGGAAGATGCATCAAAGCTTTCTGCATTGCAAATCTTGGCTGAGATTGGATTTGTTAGAAGACCTGAATCATGCCCGTAGGTGACTCTGAATGTTCATCTTGCTAGAAACTATCTTCCAATATTATTTTATCATCTTTTGATTGATTTTACTGTGGCCAAACTTTACAATATTTTCTACTTTCTATAATCTATTATATTATGACTGCAACTGACTGATTTCTGTGTTTATCAGTGATTGGAATTCATTTCTCGAGCGATTTCTTCCCAGGCAAATAGCAATGACTAGAGCTAGACGCGAATGGGAGTTGGACATTCTTTCTTGCTATCATTCACTGGTATAAGAGCCTAACTTCATCTGATTGATTTTTTTTGTTCAATCTGTGATAAGATGGATTTCCCTTTTCAGGAGAATGTCACGAAAGATGATGCAAGACAGCAATTTCTGCATATAATAAGAACACTTCCTTATGGCTTTTCTGTATTTTTTAATGTTCGCAAAATTGATGATCCTATTGGACTCCTACCTGGACGAATAATACTAGCAATTAACAAGAGAGGGGTAAGATTCAAAACTGATTTAATGTCATAATGATAATATTTTATGGTTTATTATAATTTACATGCAATAGAACACCGAATTGTACTTTTAATTAATTAAATGTTTGTTTCTGATCAATTTTCTATAGGTTCATTTTTTTCGTCCCATCCCAAAGGAATATTTGCACTCAGCTGAATTGAGAGACATAATGCAATTTGGAAGCAGTAACACTGCTGTATTTTTTAAAATGCGAGTTGCCGGTGTTCTTCACATATTCCAGTTTGAAACCAAGCAGGTATTATTAACACCTTCATTGAAATTTACCATTTTACTCTTCAAGTTCCCAATCTTTCCCTTTGGACTTGATCAATATTTTTTTGTTAGATTGGAGTTATTTTATATCATTGTTGTTTTATCATTTTTGCAGGGAGAAGAAATTTGTGTAGCCCTTCAGACACACATAAATGATGTAATGCTGCGCCGATATTCCAAAACACGATCTTCTCCTACAGGTTCTTTGGATAAAGAAATTTCTACTGAATTCAAGTCTCCGAATTTGGAATCGTACGAGAAACGTGTTCAAGATTTAACAAAAGCTGTTGAAGATTCTCAAAGGACGGCTGATCAAGTAAGTCTAAGATTCCAATGTATAGTATATAATATAGAGTATTACACAAGGTGTAGAACAAACACCTAACTGTTAATAATATTTAAATCATGTTGAATAGTTGATGGAAAAATTGCATGAGAAGCAAATACAAGAAGAGGAGACTCTCCAAGAATTAGAAGGCTTGAAAGAATCTTTAGAAACTTCCAAGAATAGTCTTGCAGAAGTTACGAATGACCGTGATAGGCTGACATCACTATGCAGTGAAAAAGATAATGAACTTCAGGTAAAACTTTTGACTCTTAATAACTTCATTGCATCAATCTCATTTCTATCTTTGCAATATTAACTTTTCTTAATGATTATGCAAATCTACTAGGCTAAAATGATAGAAAAAAGGAGCTTGGAAGCAAAGATAGCCAAATTGAATAGTTTGATGATAGAGGGAATTGCCAATAAGGACTCTATTGGACCTAACGACCGAGTAAGATACTTCCTGTTGCTGATATTGATTGGTTCTTTTTCTTTTCCTGATCAACCACTGTTTTCATCTTTAAAATGTTGACTTCCGATGTTACCTAATAGGCGTCGCAAAAGCTTGAAGATGACTTGAGACTTTGTAGAGACGAGCTTATGGTAGCTGAAGAGACCATCAAAGGCTTGACAAATGAGAAGTTAGTTTTGAGACAAAAGATATCTGAGCTTGAGAAGAAGAATACTGAAGAGGTAAAATAGCATGTTGGAACTAGATATATAAATTTAAAAGCCTTAATTTTAAGATGATATATTCAATCAACATAAATTCTGGTTGGTGTGATGCAGACTAATTATCTTCAACGAAAACTTGAACAAGAACGTAAAGCTCTGAACTCTCAAGTACATGGCCTTGAAAGAAAACTAGATGTGCTTAAACAAGAATTAGTTATGGCTGAATCTACACTTTTGGCGAAGGACTCTGAATTGGCTGCATTGAGGAACAATTTAAAAGAACTAGAAGATTTGAGAGAAATGAAAGAGGTTTTGATACTTTTTATTTATAGGTTCAACATGTTCACTTTATTTGTGTCAAGTACAAAGTAATTTCATTTATCAATTTCAATTTTGCTTTATGTAGGACATTGACAGAAAGAATGAACAAACAGCTTCCATACTGAGGATGCAAGCGGCACAACTAGCTGACATGGAATCACTTTATAAGGAGGAGCAGGTTCTCAGAAAGCGATATTTCAATACCATAGAAGGTGAACATAAAGTTTAATGTCTATTTGAATGTGTATATATACATATATAACTCATGTACATAATAACAACATTGGAATTTGGTTATCTTTTTCAGATATGAAAGGAAAAATACGAGTTTACTGTCGTCTAAGACCCCTTGCTGAAAAAGAGATTGCCGAGAAAGAAAGAAAAGTTCTTACTAATGTAGACGAGTTTACTGTTGAGCATCCATGGAAAGATGATAAAGCAAAACAGCACATATATGATCGCGTGTTTAACGGCAATGCAACTCAAGAAGATGTATTTGAAGATACAAGGGCAAGTCTTGGCATAACTACTAAGAAATAATAGATGTTTACTTTTTTTTCTTTTTCTTTTCCGAACAAGCATAATAGTTGTTTACATTGAAATAGATTTAACATTTTCTTATGCTTGTTACTAAAGTCTTTCTTTTGGAAATTCACAATGCAGTACTTGGTGCAATCTGCTGTAGACGGTTATAATGTTTGCGTATTTGCCTATGGTCAAACTGGCTCTGGAAAGACGTTTACAATATATGGATCAGAAAACAATCCTGGCCTTACGCCACGTGCTACTACAGAGCTTTTTAGAATTTTAAGGAGAGATGGTAACAAGTTTTCTTTTTCCTTGAAGGTACATTTGCCTATCCATCTATATAAATTTATGTCATTAAATACACTTAATGCACACACAATTGTTGAGTAAATTAACCACAACTTTGATTTGACGAATGTCTTTCTTTACGGTTTGATGTAAACTTCTTTTTGTGTTTATGATGCAGGCATACATGTTGGAATTATATCAAGATACACTTGTAGATCTCTTGTTGCCGAAGAATGCAAAGCGATTAAAATTGGAGATTAAGAAGGATTCAAAGGTTATTCATTATTTTTGTGGTTGTAAATTTTCCATTTCACAATTCTTTTAATTTTATGGATTGGTTTCTCAAGCTGTGATTGTTTATTGTAGGGAATGGTAACGGTAGAAAACGCAACCACTGTGTCGATTTCCACCATGGAGGAATTGAATAGAATAATACAAAGGGGTTCAGAACGGAGGCATACAGCAGGGACACAAATGAATGAAGAAAGCTCGAGATCTCATCTTATACTATCAATTGTAATCGAAAGTGTCAACCTTCAAAGCCAATCAACTGCAAGAGGAAAGGTATTAATTGTCTTATATCTATGAATATCTTTATATATGCAACTTATACAATATTCATTTTTTTTTTTTTAACTATTTGAAACATGAACATTTTATTATGCAGCTGAGTTTTGTGGATCTTGCTGGCTCTGAAAGAATTAAAAAGTCAGGCTCTGAGGGTAGTCAATTGAAAGAAGCTCAAAGTATAAACAAATCATTATCAGCACTTGGAGATGTTATTAGTGCTTTATCTTCAGGGGGTCAGCACATACCTTATAGAAATCACAAGTTAACTATGTTGATGAGTGATTCACTTGGAGGCAACGCCAAAACTCTCATGTTTGTGAATGTATCTCCAGTAGAATCAAGCTTGGATGAGACACATAACTCTCTTATGTATGTTATCTCTTTTCTGAACTTAAAAATGTTTGACTTTCACATTTTAAATGGTATAATTTGGCTGATTTTCACTCCTGTTAGGTATGCGTCGCGTGTGAGGTCAATTGTGAATGATCCAAGTAAAAACATATCTTCAAAAGAGATCGCTCGACTGAAGAAATTAGTTGCTTATTGGAAGGAGCAAGCAGGTAGGAAAGGGGAGGATGAAGATTTAGAAGAAATTCAAGATAAACGACCAACTAAAGAGCGGAGCGATGGCCGCCATTCAATGTAGTAGCTTCAGGCAACTGAGAGATCATAAATGGCTTCTAGTGCAATGGATTGACCACCTGCTGTCATTTTTGTCTATGGAATGCTGCAGTCTCCACATTCCAAGATCTCATAGGCTTAATAGGTTGTTGTAATTTGTTTCAGAGGGGTACAAGCTGTATAGTTTAATCATGTACATATTTTTAGTAATCTTTAACTCATTCACATATACATAAGTATATACATTATGCTACCTTAATATGATAGTTCCTGCTAACTAATATTGAAGACATGTCGCTTCACAATCAGACAAACAGTGTTAGTTTTCACATATCAGAGACAGACCAACGATAAGCCTCTTTGCCTATAGCTTGTCTCTCATTTGTTCTCTTAAAGAGTTCCTTCTCGAACCCATTACTCCGATCAACACCGTCCTAGCTTCGTCCTGGCCTAATCCCATATCGGTTTGGAGCAGCTGATAAACGTCTCTTCAACCAGCTATTATTTGGATATTTTTTCTTGACACACTAGGGTACTTGCAACTTCTCAAAGGGACACGTAACTATTATAAGCAAAACTTAACATTTTAGATTTGTTTATAATAATGACTATACTTGGGTGTCATTAAGTTTTGATAATATTATGTTTTTTTTTTACATTTTTTGTTTCAAAATGAGTGTCATTTAATGTATTTACACATAAATTAAGAAATGTAAAAATGATGTCAAAGAACATGACAATTTTACGAAACTAGTCTTATTTAGTGTGATACTCAATGTAACTCTACACTGAAAAACTAAAGGGTACAATTAAAAATAAAATAATAATAATTCTACACTAAAATGCAATTTTTTTTTGACTAAACAGTCATTTTAAGGAGGGGGGTATTTAATTGATAAATGCAAGATTAAAATTAAAATGACTTAATTTGATGCGTTACTAAAGAGATATAAAGACAAAATTGATGAAACTCAGAGTCAACAGTGGAATTCCACTACCACTACCGCTAGTGTCAACACCTTGCTTCATTCCAGAACCGATCGATCTTTTATAAGATGGAGCAGACTATTCCAGTGATTGATCTCGACAAGATTTCAGAGAAATCCGAATGCAAAAAGCTAAGAGAAGCATGTGAAAAATGGGGTTGTTTCAGGATCATAAACCACTCTATTCCTTCCACCCTTATGTCTGATATGAAGATCGTTGTTCAAGCTCTTCTTGATCTTCCTATGGATATCAAGAAAAACAACAAAGATGTTATTGCTGGTAGTGGTTACATGGCACCAAGTGCTGTTAATCCTCTCTATGAAGCTTTAGGTCTCTATGATTTAGGTTCTTCACAAGCTGTGCATGAATTCTGCTCTCAATTGAATGCCACGCCTCATCAAAGGTTTCTTCATTTTTCTTATGTTTATCATCTAATTGATTTAGGTGTAGGATTTCATTCATATACACCTATGAAGCACAGACACGGACACGTCGACGCGGATAATAATTTGAGAAAATGACATAATTCGGTGTAATGATAGCTGTTGTGTCGGTCCGACACTGGGACACACCTAATCTGAGGGGCGAGTAGTGTCCGTCGAAGTATTAAAGAGTTTTTTACGCTGTCAATCAATCATAACTGTCAGTCTCATGTGATTAAGGTTGTTGTTGGTTATGATCCTTAGTATTGTTGTGTGTGCATAATTATAGTCAAATGTGGATGAAATAGTAGCAAAACAATTTTTATAAGAAGAATGTTTTGCTATTAGTTTCTTATGATCTTTGTCAATATCTCCAAAAAAACGATCTTGTAGTGTGCTTCATTGTATGAAGCTAGTGTCGAATTACACAGTTAAGTTAGTTATAGTTCTGTTGGATAGTTGTTAGTTGGTTATGTTAGCAATCGGTTAACTACTACTAAATATTGGCGAATGTAAGCTTATTGTTATTACGTTTCTTTATCATTATTGAGTTGAATGAATTTCCGAGTTCTCAAGCACATTGCTATGGTTTTCTTCTTTTTCTTCATAGGGTCTGTTTGGGTTGGTTTATTTGAGCTTATCTTTTGTCATAAGCACATGTGAGAGACTATTTTGGAGAGCTTATGGAAACAACTTATGACACGTCGATAAGTTTTTTTCGACTTATTTCCATAAATTGTCCAGGCTAACTTATAGCTTGTGCAAAAAACAATTTGAATTTATACACAGTCACATATATGTTAAGGGTTTATATTGTTTGGATTACTGTGTATTCCACATTGATATGTTTTTTTAGGCATAATAAAAATGTCCATCTAAGATGTTATTGTTTTATTTGGTTTTGGTGCTTTTAAGAGTTTATCCATTTAGTTTATAAAAATGCAAATAATGGTTTCTGGAATTGTTTGATGGTTAGGTGCATTTGAGTTTGATCACTTTAACTTTATGTGGTGCTTATTTCGTATCCTGGTGAATTTAGCAATATCGGAGTGAGCCCACTGTGATTTTTTAAACTTTGTAGCTTTGAACCATGATTTTGTCCAGCACACTGTGATGTCTATCATTCACATGATGATTTTAAGACTATATCCTCTCAAATACAACAGTAAATTTTTGCAAATTTTATATTATACAGTAGCATAGTTTAGTTTCCTATTTTGTTGAGTAAAGAAAGAACGTTTCCTAGTTTTCTGGTTTAGTTTAGTTTTCTTTCTACTAGCCAATCATTAACCTTTTTATGTATGGTTGATTATTACCAGGGAAATAATGGAGGCATATGGCAAAGCAATACATGATTTGGCTGTCAAAATAGGACAAAAGATGGCTGAATCACTGGGCATAGGTAGTGCTGATTTTGAGGACTGGCCTTGCCAGTTCAGAATTAATAAATATAGCTTCACCCAAGAATCTGTAGGGTCCCCTGGAGTCCAAATACACACAGATTCAGGGTTCCTAACAATTCTTCAAGATGATGAAAATGTTGGTGGTCTTGAAGTGATGGACAGTTCTGGATCATTTGTTTCTGTCCCACCATTTCATGGAACCCTCCTTGCCAATCTTGGAGATATTGCTAAAGTGAGTGCTAGTTAGTAGTTACACTGTAAATCACTAACTTTGTCACTAAACTTTCACATTCTTTTCTACCTGCTATTTTATATTGACAGAATATAAGAAATTTGACAATATTATATACCATAGTAACATATATAACAAATGTGTTATATTATTATTTTTGTCAAGAGAGAGTGCCTAAGTTCAGAAACTAAATTGGTTAATCAATGATTAGTCACCTTCATTTGGGCCTTAGCTTATGTTTTAACCTTTTTGGTGTTTGAAAATTGTGTGCTGCAAGTCCTAAATATATGAAATGAAATGAATACAGGTATGGAGCAATGGAAGGTTTTACAATGTAAAGCACCGTGTACAATGCAAGGAAGCTACCACACGCTTTTCAATTGCTACATTCATGTTGGGACCAAGGAAGGGAAATGTTGAGGTCCCAACAGAGGTGGTGGACCATGATCATCCATGTCTATATAAACCTTTTGTTTATGATGATTATAGAAAGCTCAGAGTTTCGAAAAAGATGCACACTGGTGAAGCCCTTGAGCTATTACGCTTGGCGTAAAGATTTGAGAATATTAGGATTTCATCCTCTCTACTGGGAAATGTGCATCTTGTTGGTAATCATTTTTTTTAATCCAACACTCCATGGCCATGTCACAATTCACAAATAAGTATGTGGACAGTGTACATCCGTGTGTACATTTAGTTGATTCTATGATACTGATTACATGTTGTTAGAGAATGATAGTTGGGAAAATTGGCGATACTCTGATTTTACCATTTGATATTATTTGATGTAAGGATTACAAAGTAGAGCACAAGTATGCTGAGATGAATACATTACACACAGATCCTAACTAAACTAACTCTAGGAGATAGATGATGGATAACATATTCTATAACAGAAGAATGTTTATATGGTAACTCTAATACCCCTTTCAAGATCAAGGTGGGTGAAACACTTTAAGATTGGTTCTTAAAGTCTTCAAAACGAGAGGAAGAGATAGGCTGTGGTAAAGTTTTTTGCCAACCAATGCGCAGCTGGGAAATCAATTCTTGTGCATAATGTTGTTCAGTTTAAGTTTAATTTGTAAGTTGCAGCAGGATTTGGTTTAGACCAACAAGATTTAGTTTAAGTTTTAGATCATATCCATAATGCTCACTATTTTGTTTTTCTATCAAGGAGCTTTTATGTTTTGCCTACTATATTCAATATATGATATTTATACAACCTACTATTCGGTTAAAAAGCCAAACTTTTCAATCTTCAACCATTCAAAGCATGTAAGGGAACTCTGTCAACAAAGATATTCATTGCCACTGCCATAAAATCCAATGTGCAACCTTGATTCTACCTTTCTTGGCTGCTTATCAGAACCAACAAATGTATAGTGCACACTAAATCCTTTTCGGGTTTTCATGACTAATTTGAGTTTCGGGTTAATGAATGAGTCATTTGCTTATAATGGTTTCCCATGATTTTGTAGTCTTTAATGGTTTCCCTTCTACTTAATCCTTTATTTTTGTATACAATGGACACGACGATTTTGAAGCTATGTCTCGTGGGTAGGCATCCTCTAGCTGCCCTCCATAAAACTAGCTTTACTTTTTTGCAGAATTCGAAGTCTCCAAATTTTCATTCAGTTACCTTTCACTCAACCAAAGACTTTCTATGGTATAGTGATATGCCGATTTAAGTGTAGTCTTCATGGGTTGTAAATTTCCAACACCGTTTATCTTCTCCTATCTCATCCATAATTGGCATGGCAAGAATATTATCGACATCTCTCCCATCAAACACCTCCTTGATACTATCTATTTTCCACTCACTTCCGTTTTCCTCCATTAAATCGATTACCATCATGTTTTCCATCCCCATCAACATATAATATAAATGTTAAATATCCGTATCTAATATTTCTTTTTAAGGAATCCTTATATAATAGTATAACATATGATTATTTAATTTTATAAATACTATTTTTTTATTAAATTAAAATATATTTCATTATCATACTTTATTATAAATATATTTTCTTATGTAATGAATATTTTTTATTTTTTTTTAACATTACAATGTGTAATGACTCGGCAATGTAGGCACAACTCAATTGGTAGCGGCAAGTACAATATTATGCGGGGGCCGAGGTTGAACCCCAAACTCCCCACTTCTCCACATTTTAAAATGTGTGAGCCACATCCACTAGACTACTTGACCAAAAAATATATATGTAACGGCTCGATCATACAGTTCAACTCGATTATATATATTCTTTTATAGAAGTCAAGTTACACAGACGGGTCATTCAGTTCAATCACGTGATTTATTCAATGACCTAGTTGTTCGATTAACAACCTAGTACTTTGACCGAGTTGATGACCGGTCTGAATTTTAAAAGTTAAAACACTAGATTGAATAACATAAAGCAATTCAATAGTCAATCAAATTAACCCATATAAAATGTACTAATAAAAAAAAAATCACAATCTAAATAAATTGGCCGCCCACATTTACTTAAAAAAATGGACTCCCACAAAATAAAATTATGTCATCGTTGGTGGCCCCACATGAGGTCTTTTTCTCGCTCTACCACTAATCGAATACCCATGCCTATAGATATGCAATGTTGATGCTCAAGCCATTGTTTGAATCTATAATTGACTGAAGCTGGTCTTTCAATAAGAACCAAACAAACACCGCACCAAGACGAGAAATCAAACAATACGAAACAAGACGATGAAGAACACAATGCCACACTCGGACATCGAAAAAATAAATCTAGATCTATGTGAAAATCACTTATTTAGATTTAAACGGGGAGAAAAATATTAAGAGGTGTGATTTCAGATAAAAAAAATTGACCCAAAACCACTCCCTCAAGGAAGAAAATGGGAGGGAAAACGTAGAGAGAGAAAACCAGGTCCGACTTGTTGGAGAATTAATTCGAATCAATAAATGTCGTTTTGTTTTTGTCAAAAAATTGCATATATATTTTTGGTAACCCATGAATTACGTTTTATTTTAGAAGAATGGGATAAGTTAAAATAAAAGGAAGATTACAAAAAGATTAGATATATAAAACTCGACCTATGAAAGTGAAAAATAAACATCTAAAAAGTAATACAAATCAACCCAAAGGGTAAAGAAACCACAACGAGACAAGTAAATTCGAATCCAGTACAAACAACCATGCACCATATGCACAATCCAGCAAAATCGCATATGAGAGTGAAATAAAATTGAAAAAAAAAGTGGCGTGTGAACTTCGTGAACACTGAACTCAAATTTTGATAACCGACGAATGAACTCGACCGCTGACACGAAAACAAATCCACACACCAAGAACCCACTACATCGAAACAAGATAACAAAATGCATCAACTACCTTTTTGAGCAACATAGTCTGAAGCCAATCTGAAGGTCACCACGTAACTTGCAACCCACAAATCGAGATTTGGAGTACTGAACAACGAGTAACTCACAACCCTCATCACCGTCAATCCGTCATAGAAGCCATATAACAACGACAACATAGTATTGAAACAACTTTATAGCTCTCTCTGATAGTTAAACTCTAACTGTCACCAATTTTTTTCTTCTTGTTCTTGACACATGGAAGAGGACCAGTACCCCTCCAAATTCTCTCTCTCTCTCTCTCTCTCTCTCTCTCTCTCACACACACACACACGCACGCACGCGCACACACACAATTAAATAAATGATTTCACATATTTTCAGCATTCTTTCATACGTTTTTGTGATTTCATCGTCGTTTGTTTTGATTTTTTTGTCTTTATGC
>Ga0209282_1000850_pt1 | contig 15772 bp, 13 predicted proteins | sample Mtrugardesep15_FD_187529 | JGI IMG/M metagenome (GOLD analysis project Ga0209282, IMG submission 187529) | Root nodule microbial communities of legume samples collected from California, USA - M. trunc garden sep15 (SPAdes) (version 2) | ecosystem: Host-associated > Plants > Roots > Nodule...
AACACAAAGCAATTTATATTGGTTCCTCATACAAAACAAGAGTAATCTAGTCCCCTTGCATTTCCAAGGAATTTCACTATAATCTCACTATATTACAAATGCTCAAGGACACTTCCAAGAGACTTCTAATGCTCAATTAAAACTGAAAGAGACTTCCAATGCTCAAGTATGCAGGCAAGAGACTTCTAGATGTTTATAAATAAACAAGATGTGTTCTTAAACTTGATATTCAATTAATTAGAGGTGAAAACTGGACAAATCAGAACAGACTCTTAGGACTTTAGAATTTCTAAGATACAAAATATGATAAGAAATTCTCAAGTGTTTTTGCGCTATTTGATTTTGGCAAAGTAATGGCACAGTAAAAAAAAAAGCAGAGTCTTGTTAGTGTCCTTCAAGTCTTCACTCATTATATAGGCATAGATTTGAGAGACATTGAAGAACAAATTCCAACGCATTAAGAGTCGTTGGGAAGCTTCAAATCAAGAACATTGGCCCTTTTCATAGTCGTTTTTGGTGGAAAACCCATATTTTCACTCTCTTAACCCCTAAGTAATCATGCACTATAAACAAAGACACTTGTATACTCTTTTATTCATTTTGAAAGCTAGTGGTGTCAAGGCAAGGGTCAAGCATCAAGAGCTTCAAGGTAGAGGACCTTCATCCTCCTATTGTTCTCTCTAAGGAATGTTTTTATATTGTTTTGTAATGATGTCGGTTGCCATGAGCAACTGAAACTCTATGATTAGAGTTCCACAATGAACCCCCTACTTATTTGTTGGATTCATTACTAAAGTTTTTATTTAGTTTATAATTTAAAGTCTGATTTAATTCGTATATGTCAGTTTCTATACCACATTATAAATGGAGCAATATTAGGAGGGGGGGGGGGGGTGTTCAAGGATTCCATAATCGTTTTTATACTTCTGAATCAACCAAACCTAATCTCGCATTGAGAAGGACAATTAAAACTTTGCATCCACTCAATCTCTTATTTTATTTGCTTTTCTAATAAGTTCCACTAATTATCGAGTTGAACTACAATCCCTGTAGAGACAATAACTTACTACTTTATTACTTGGTATGATGTGATGCACTTGCCTAAATTACACATTAGTAAATAAAACTCACTCATCCTTGAATTTTTAGGTATCTTCATTATACACTGAATTTTTTAGTTCCTTCATTATACACAATAACTACATCAAAGGATAATTTATTTATTACATACATAAAAAGTAAATCTTGTATTAAAAGTTCACAATTTCTTTTATTTCAGTTTTAACATTGTTGAATTTGTTTTGTTATTAATGTACTCTACTAATTTGAATGATTGGATATATTTTTTTTAAAGATAAAAATTACATTTGAACTTAACTATGAAAATGATTCTTATAGATGGTGAGGTTGAAAAAAATTTGTGATATGTATGGATTGCATGCCATGTTAATAGCTAAAAATATACAAGATAAGAAACATTATAAATAAAACTATTTTCTTATTTATTTCATTTCATTGCCATCATTTTAGATTACACAATTACAACTTCGAGGTTGATGTAATTAAAGAAAAAAATACAAGTATTCTACGCATGCACAAGGACTAATCGATGACTTGTAGAATCTGACTTGTGGAATATTCCAAAATAAGGAAATATTAATCACACAAATTTACACAATAGCCTTTACGACACCTAATATTACTCTTTTGGAATTGTGGACGTGGACAATCTTTATCAGTAACACAAGGAGGAGATACATTGTAAAAAACCTGATCATATATTGTCAGGACAAGAAGTATGGAAAGAAATAGAATCGGAACATAAATAAAATTTAGAATTTTTGCCATGTTTTACCTGCCTCTTCATGTAAATGATAGAATATGATTTGATCATTTTATAATGTATAAACTCCATGGTCTAGTAATAAATAATTAATTTGTTTAAGAATTTATGAAGTTTTAAAAGCCTTTCATAAAATTAGAATAATTATTAATCACTATATTAATGTGTTGTATTTGTTCCTTTGCATTTAGATAGGAGTTAATATCATAAAATTTATAATTCTAATAATTTGATATTACTTAACTAACGTATCATTTCTTTTTTAACCTTTTGTGATTGTAGAGGGTAAAATTATTTTTTTTGTCAATTGTAAGGTTTGTTAGAACCACAAATTCAAAGAACAATATCTATGTGTTATGTTTTTAAGATAATGTGAAATATTTGGAAAGTTGACCAAACCTAACTATTAATAAAGTAGTACGTTATCGTTTACACATGAATGTCCTCAAAAAAGAAATTCACTATAAAATAAATTAAAGGAGTTGTATTTTTGAATTGTGTGCTCAATGCGAGCAGTAGTTTGAAGGAAAGTAAAATAGTTTATTTCATAGGTTAGACGGCGATTAAGATTCTTTCAATCCCCCTTATCTTTTTTGTCGGATTAATGCAACAATCAATACCAATTATGATTAAAGCGCTTTATAAACGACGTGAAAATTAAAAAACCGTAATTGATCTATAGAATCATCTATATATAACTATGCTTATCTAGGGAAGTACTGAGGAAATTATGTAGTGATGAATCATAAATCTATAATCATACTTATAAAACCTTAATTTGTCAACGACAATATTACTAAGTGAATTATGTAGTGATGAATCTAGAATCATCTATATGTAATGAAGAGCCTAAGATAATTGTTACATAGGATTGTAAAAAGTTTAAAATGAATAAAGAATAGAGTGTGGCCGATTAATACTATTGATAATGTTGAGAGGAGTGATAAGACGAAATGTAATGGAAAATATGAAGGACATGTGCTAGGTAGAAGATAATGTTAGAGATAACAATAGTGGTGAGGTGAATATATAATTTATTAAAGTTAATAAGTTGAACCTTAATTGGTGTAAATGGTGCGAATATAGGGTGAGTTAAATATTGTAATGACAATGAGTTTAAGATAGGAATCAAATAGAGAAGAGTAAAACGAATAAAAATGAAAATATCGATTGGTGGCTTACAATAATTGACAATAATCACGATGATCGATAATGAGAGAATAGAACCCTAAAACATAATGAAGTCTTTGTTGGAAAAGTTGATGACGTGGTAAGCGATGATAATTGTGAGATAAAGACCTTAAGTTAGAATGAAGTTATAGTTATTGAAATTGCTAATTTTATAAGTGACGATAATATAGAGACAAACATCTAGATCAAGATATAGTGAGGTAATGAATTAGGATAATGAGTTTACTAATGGTGATACGAATTAAGTGGTTATAGGGATTTCATTGGAGAGATGGAGTAATATGTTGTTTTAATAAGATGAATAGAAGTAACAATAGTATCGTCAATTAACGAGGGTATTGTTGTAGTGTAGGGTCGATGAGTAGTGTGTTGAATACTGTTTTTGGTGATGCTATAGGTGGTTTGAATAATGGTGATATTGGATTATGATGAAATGATATATGGGTAGATATATACGTATGCCGTTGAATAATGATGAGATAATACTATTGTAAGATGATGATTAATGATGAGAAATATAGTTATATGACGTTGAATGATGATGAGATGCATGCTACTTATAATGACGAGTAATGATGAGATAAACCTTGTTTATAATGATGATTAATGATAAGATATAACATATTTATAATGATGAACAAATGATGAGATATACCTTATTTATAATGATGAGTTTGATGATATAAATTCTATTGTGGTGTGATTTACTAATGATGTGTTAATGTGTATAGTTTGGTGAGTCTATCTGCATGCATCATATCATATTTAGGACAATGACGAGAATGGCGAGTGTATGTTCAGTAACACAACTCTGATATACAAATAATGATGAGTAGAAACCAGTACCTACATGCATATAGGTGATAAGAAGATAGCGCATATTGCATATAAATGTTGATGTATTGAAATTGGTAATGTTGTGAATGACATATGATGCATTATTTGTTGAGGTGTTGATGCGTTATTTGATATGGTGTATGTATATTCTAGTTGATGTTGTGTATTGATGTGATTACTAGATGATGTGATTTTTTAATGATGTAATTATGGAAATGATGATTAATTAACGAGTCAATTCATTATGTTTAGACAATCTTCTTATTTTGGATATATACTCACCCCTAATTGTGGATTGGATACATGTACCCTTGTTTGGTACATATATTTAGGACAAGGATAAGAGTTTATTTTTGGGTCAATTCTCTGGTTCAGTAACACCGGGGAATTGGAATTTAAATTACTTTCAAAACTTTAATGTTGATTTGTTCATATGATATGATTATACTTTGAAATTAATTCCGTTGCACTCTTTTTCATTGAGTTGTAGTGTATTTTAAGATGAAAATGTGTGACACCCTTGTATGATTAAATAGTATTTTTATTTTTAATTTAGAAAAATATTTTTGGGGTTGGGGTGTTACATAGTTGGTATGAGAGTAGGTCGGTCCAATATGTGAATATTGTCGATATTCACTTCCATTCTAATAGGTTACTGGTGGGAATAGCAAAGTGGGAGAGACGTTGATAAGTGCCAGAAAGTAGTTAATTACACAGTGTATTTTAGGCACGTTTGTTACTTGTTTTACAAGTTATTTAGGGAAAAGCCAAGAAAATATAATTCCCTTTTATGCTTTTTATACCTTACTCTATTCATTTGTGCAGGAATTGAATGACAAGACATCAAGAAAGAATTATAAACAAAGAATTTGTGCAAAGGTCAACTCGCCACGGCGAGCCAGTGGCGAGGCCATGGCGAGCTGAGGCAGAGAGCACTAGTTGAACTCGCCACCAACACGCAATAGTGAGTGAAAGGCGAGTAGATGGCGAGCTGGAACAGAGAGCAAGGATCAAATTTCTCCATGGAGAACAATAGCCTCGCCTGGCGAGTTAAGGCGGCCTAATCTTCTCAGAGCTGACATGGCAGAAATCCACTAGGGAAGAAAGCTCAACTCGCCATGGCAAGCATATCTCGCGAGGCGAGTTTATCAGAACATCCAGATGTATAAAATCCTTTTTCCTCCATTTCAGAAATATCTTATCATATTTTTAGAGAGAGAATAGGGTGAATTTATCTGTTCTTCATAGGGCAGGGGTGATTGAGTGTGGATCCATCAAGAAACTTAAAGAAATCAAATTCTTAGCATGGATCTTCATCTTGTATTCCACTTTTGTATGGTTATCATGACAATGATCAACTAAATCTCCTTAGTTGGGATTAGAGGTACTTGATCAAGCTTAGAATGTAATCCTTTTTATCTTTGAATATATGAATTCTAGCAATTTACATGATATTGACTTTATCCTTGCATTTCATTCTTATCTTTGATTTAATTGCTATTGAGAAATACTTTTGAATCTAGGTTTAGAATATTCACCTATCAAAACAATGATTCTAGACATAGGATTGATGTTTTAATAATCACACAAAGTATCAGAACTCAAAGCTTTCAGATTGTTTAATAGATTGAGAAATCGTCAATTAAACGATATGATTGATCTCGCAACGTTATTTAGACATGAATGATGTTGTTGTGTGATAAGTGATAATATTGGTAAAAATCTAAAATCATATACGTGATTATTAGGTTATATTCAACGCTTGATTAACGAACTCTAATCCCAACGTTTTTGCGCCTTATTTCTCTCCGTTTTAATTCCTATATTTTAGTTCAAGTAGTTTTCATAGCAAACCATCCATTTATCTTTAACTTAAAATGATAATCTATGTTGAATGGTTTATGATGTTGCATTAGTCCCTGAGGAGACGATTACAAATACTTAAATTTTGATTGATAGAAAAATGCTACGTCAAAATGGCGCCTTTGATTAGAAGTGATTAGGGTTAGGTTTAGATACCCATGTGCAACATAGACTAAGCTTTTAATGATGAAAATGAACTTGAATCATCTCTAGACTTGCCATGCTTTAATTTAACTTTTGGAATTTTTTGACCCATTTGCTAAAACTTGAATGTTTAAGGATAGGGTCATGTTATGGAAACCACATTGATTCCAATTCATTTTTCGCAATTCTGGGTAATTTCGCCGTGGCGAAGTTCTAACTCGCCATGGCTAATCTTCATCTGGAAACCCAGAATTGCCTGCATCATTTCACCATGGCGACAACAAGCTCGCCAGGCGAGTTGTCTCAGACTCAGAAAATAAATTTTTATCTCAAATGTCCGATCTTGTATTATTCCATATTTGTATTTAATTGTTATATTTTGTTGTGTATGGATTTCCTGGTTGTTTTGCAGGAATGGCTCCTAAAAATTTCAAAACCAACAAGGGCAAGAACATCAAAGCTTCTGCATCTCATGCATCCCAAGAGAGACCTTATGACCACCTGAAATTCAAGCCAGCCTACCATCAGGATAGGTATATGGAACTGGTTAAGGAGGGGTTTTGGTCAGAAAAGGTTTTCAACATTTCACCTCTAGGACATTACAAGGAAATTGCCCGACTTTTTGCCAAACAAAAATGGCAAACCCTACTCCAACCTCCAACAATGATTAACTCCGAGCTGTTGCGTGAGTTCTACGCCAATGCTCTTCCCAACAACCCCACCGACCCATTTCCCTTTGAAACATTTGTTCGTGGCCGGACCATTAGCTTTAATAGGAAAGCCATTAACAAATATCTTGGCAACCCTTACCCTTTGGTCAACCACGAGGAGTTAGATGAGTTTCATGATTACTTGAGGAAAGGGAACTTTGACCATGATAAAATCCAAAAGACCATACTCTAAGAGGGCAAAACCTATGACATTAGTGCCGTCGGAAGAGCCCACTGCACCAAATACGCTTATATGACACTCCCGGCCAAGGTGACCCTTAAACTCAACCTCCACAATATCTGTCCCAACAACCACCTTTCTGACACTACCTTGGATGTGACACCATTTATCTACTACATTGTCAAAGGCAAGCGAGTTGACATAGCTCGTACAATTGCCAATGAACTGAAAATTGTGACACTCCAAGGAAAGGCCAGTGCCAAATGCCCCCTCTCTTTTCCCGGTCTCATCATGGGATTGATTAAGGATACAAGAATGAAAATTCCCCATACCTTCCATGAGGGAATCAAGAACCCCGTTGATGACACTTTAATCGCCCGACACATAGAGGGTAAGAAGAAGAATGATAGGGGCAGAAGCCATGCATCCACCTTTCATGCACCACAACATGAGCAACCTCCAATTTCAAACCCAAGCTCTGTTGAATGGCAAAACCAGTGTGATCAGTGCATTTTTGCACATATTTTATAGTATTGCATTTTGATATTTTGAGAGATTTTTATGCTTAACATTATAATTTTAACACATTTTCGTGTTTTGGGTCTGATTTGAGCGTTAATATAATTTGTGGATTAATTTCTGTTTTTAATGTGTTTTGACCCTTGTTCACTGTGCAGGCCATAACTTTGGCTGAGATTATCTGATCGAGGCGTAAAAATAAGCGTTGGAAAGCTAAGAAAAATATCTACAACTTTCATGTTGAGAACGAAGCCCAGATTGAATGTCTTAATGGTCAAAAAGGCTAATCTCTGAAGCAGTAAAGCTGACTGCGGGTTTCTGGGTAATTTAATATCTTGTAATGGGCCAAATTGTATTTCTAAACCTAACTCTTGCCCAGGCTCGGTTTTATGAATTAGGTTAATGTTTAGACCTATAAATAAGGCTGCAAACAGCCAGAACATCATCTTTTTTTTTTTCAGCCACTTTTCATATTTCGTTTTTGTGCAAAACCAACCCTATGGAAGCTTAATTCCGTTGATCAATTCACTGGTTAGGGATTCTGTTTTAAGTTTTAAGGTTTGATTTCAATGTCAATTTCTTGTTCTATGATTTAATGTCTTTTCCTTTTCAATCTTCAATTGTATGTGTTGAATGCCTTATGTAATGAACGCTTGCTTCAGTTCTTATTTGATTTCATCGATTATAATTCATAGTTTCATATGTTGAACGCTTGTTTTAATCTGATGTTGCTGAATTGTAATCATGTTCCTGCTTAGGGTTACTTGAATTAAATTAGACGCTTGTTTTAATTTATATTCGAGTGAAGATTGTTAGGTTCTTTAGCGCTTCGTCATTGGTTTGATAGAATTCGGTAATTAGGTTAATGACAATTTTGTGACGCTTGTTCCCTAATTGTGATTAATCAAACTCTAAGGTTATATTGACTCTTGTTCATACAATCAGTAGGAATTCTTACAAATTTAATTGATGCTTACTGAATTGAATTTGAGATCAAACAAGTTATTGAATTGTGGAACCGAATATTACTAGCACCAATGATAGACCTGATCAGAATCCGACAAACCAATGGATTGGTTGTTTTGCCAAATCGTTAATTTTTTCAATTTTATAGTCCTTTCCCACAAACAAAACTCCCCAATTTAATTTCATTTTGTTGTTCTAATTTGTATTGTTTTATCAGAGATCCTTGAGAAACGACCAAGGTTTAACTGCCTTGTACTACTTTTTTGTAAATTATTTTGACCGCGAACGACAGTGATCACAATGCTATACCTATACATGGGATCAGAACGAGGCGCTCAACCGAAGCAACACTGCACTTCACCAATCCTTTTATAATGCTCATATGCATCCTGGCGATCTAACTACCTAGTGACGACTCCGGTTGATTATTATGCTATTGTTGATTGGCCTAGGGTCAGGCCAAATCTTTATGGATGGGGTGGACCTTATGGTGTTGATGTTGAAGGGAGAGCTTCAGATGAAGAAGATGCTGAAGGAGATGGAGGTGATTATGAAGGAATTGATTTGGATGATCTAGATAGAGTGCACAGTGTTGGAACCAAATGTGTTTAACATTACCACCTTTAAGTTTTGATGATAACAAAGGTATTAAAATAATTCAATTGGATATGCTAATATTTGTTCAAGTGTGAAGGACCATAATCACAAATTTATAAGACATACTTAGGTTCTGAAAGAACAAATGAAGAGCAAAGGAATCTACAAAGGAAACTTATGTTGCAAGAATTGAAGACAACAAGAGTTTGAAGACAGAGTCTGAAGACCATCAGAAGCTGACTTCTAGAGAGTATGAAGATCATCTGAAGCTGAAGATCAACAAAGTCTGAAGACTACAAGCTGGAGTTTGTTAAAAGTTGTTATTCTGAAGACAAATCATTGCAGAAAGAATGGATGCCTGGAGCAACGACTATTTCAGAGGAGTTAGAAGGCATTGGATATTTATCCACTGAAGAGCGCAGAAAAATGACAATAGTCAATTGTAGAACCACTACTCCACTACTCCACTCTTCATGTCTGCAATAGTACAAGAATACAGCTGCACCTACACTGGTTGTTCTCTCTACAAGGAAAGGATTTGAAATTGTTCCCTCTTAGGACAATTACCAAATCAAGCAATATATCATTGGTTAATGATCAAGCTTCTCCGCAACTCTTTTGATGTGCTGGCAATCAAAAACGTCTCTTTCAAACCTCTATATAAAGGAGTGAAGACTTGAAGTTTTCTAAGAGACTCACAACAATTTTACAAGTGCCAAAACTCTGCTGAAGTTGTTCCACATCAAAGTTCACTTATAATTTCTTAACAATTGTCATATCTTAGAAATTTTACAGTCTTAAGAGTCTTATCTGATTTGTATTTGTGAACACCACTGATAGTATATCAAATATTTAACCCTCAAATAATTTTCTATGTAATTCTGTTTGAATAGAAGTCTCTTGCTTTTGTGCTTGAGCATAGGAAGTCTTTTGCGTTTGTGCTTGAGCATAGGAAACCTCTTGCTTTTTTACTTGAGTAGTTTGAAGTCTCTTGCTTTTGTGCTTTAGCAATTGTAAACAGATATTGCTTTTAGTGAACTCTCCTTGGAAGTGCAAGGGGGACATGACTACTTCTGGATTGTGGAAGGAACCTGTATAATTGCTTTGTGTCTCTCTTCTCTCTCTCTGAGAAAAACATGACTTAACAGTGCAATCCCATATAATTATGGTACTGAAGATAAGTCATCTGGTTCTTGTTCTATCAAGCCTCCTATGTTTAATGGTGATCATGAGACATTCACCTGGTGGAAGATCAAGATGTATAGTTTCATCATGGGTTTATATGAAGAACTATGGGATGTTCTTGAAGAAGGTGTTGGTGACTTAGTTCTAGACTAAGAAGGAGCTGTTGTTGACAAAAATAAACACACCCCTGCTCAGAATAAGTTTTACAAGAAACATCACAAGATTAGAGGCTATCTGGTTGCTGCTTTACCTCACAAAGAGTATTTGAAGATGAGTGATAAGTCTACTGCTAAGGCAATGGTTAGTTCTTTTCGTTCAAACTATGAAGGTAAAGACAAAGTCAGAGAAGCCAAAGCTATTATGCTTGTTCATCAATATGAGTTGTTCAAGATGAAAGATGATGAAAGTATTGAGGATATGTACTCAAGATTTCAGACCCTAGTCTCTGGACTACAAATATTGAAGAAAATTTATGTAGCTTCTAATCATGTGAACAAGATTCTGAAAAGCTTACTTGCAAGATGGAGACTGCTATTGAGGAAGGTAAATATTTAAACACTTTGAGTGTTGAAGATATTATAAGTTATATAAAGGCAAGTCTTCACAAGCCTTGAAAGCAAATGAATTTGAATAAGAGTCTTCTGTTGGGGATTCAGATGAAGATCCTGCTGCTGTTCAAGAAATGGCTATGCTTACCAACATGATTCAATACTTGGTCAGGAAGAACAAGAAGTTTTTAGGCAGAAGCAGTGGTTACAAAGGCTCCAAAAAAGAAGATAAAAAAGGTTGCTTTAACTTAAAGAAAACTGGACACTTCATTGTTGATTGTCCTGATCTACAAAAGGAGAAATCTAAAGAGAAGTCCAAGAAACCAAGCTTTAACTCCAACAAGTTCAGAAAGCATATCAAGCAAAGTCTGATGGCCACCTGGGAAGACTTAGACAATGAATCTGGGTCTGAGAAGGATGAAGCTGAAGAAGAAGGAAATGTAGCTCTTGAAAATGAAGCTCTTGGGTTAGTAGCTACAGAAGTTTCAGAAGCTACTTCAGAAGTTGAACCTACTTCAGAAGGCGGGCCTCCTTCAAAAACTGAATCAGAGACAGACTCAGAAGATGAGAATGAGATATGCTTAAGAGGAATGGAAAATCTAAAGTCATGGTATCTGGACATTGGCTGCTCACGACACATGACAGGAGAAAAGTCCTTGTTTCTAACCATGAAAGAGGGAGGAGCTATGGGATTTGGAGGGAACCAGAATGGTAGAATCATTGACACATGAATTATCGGTAACTCTTCTATCTCTATTAATAATGTGTGGTTGGTAGATGATCTTAGACATAACCTACTTAGCATTAGTCAGTTTTATGATAGTGGTTATGATGTGATGTTTGATAAGACCAACTACACAGTAAACAACAAAAGTTATAAGTCCATAGTGTTTAAGGGAAAGAGAAGAAACAATGTGTATAAAATTGATTTTTCAGAACTGGCTGATCAGAATGTAGTTTGTCTTCTATCAGTGAATGATAAGAAATGGTTGTGGCGCATAAGGTTAGGACATGCTAACTTGAGATTAATCTCTATGCTTAGTAAGTCACAACTTGTCAAAGGTTTACCGGACATTGACTATCATTCAGATGTACTTTGTGGTGCATGCCAGAAGGGAAAAATTGTTAAAACATCTTTTAAATCCAAAGACATTGTTTCAACCTCCAGACCCTTAGAACTATTTCATATTGATTTATTTGGACCAGTTAGCACTGCATCTATTTATGGAAGTAAATATGGATTAGTCATTGTTGATGATTACAACAGATGGACATGGGTTAAATTTCTTAGAACTAAAGATGGTTCATATGAAGTGTTTAGTAACTTCTGCACTCAAATACAGTCTGAAAAGGAATTGAAAATTTTGAAAGTCAGAAGTGATCATGGTGGAGAATTTGAAAATGAGCCATTTGAAACTTTTTGTGAAAAATATGGAATTGTCCATGAATTCTCTTCTCCTAAAACTCTACAGTAAAATGGGGTTGTAGAAAGAAAGAATAGGTCTTTACAAGAAATGGCTAGAACAATGATCCATGAAAACAATTTGGCTAAACATTTTTGGGCAGAAACAACAAACACAACATGTTATGTTCATAATAGAATCTATATCAGACCTATATTGAACAAAACAACATATGAAATTTTTAAAGGAAGAAAACCCAATATCTCTTACTTTCATCAATTTGGATGTACATGTTACATTTTGAATAATAAGGTCTACCTAAAATTTTTTGATGCCAAAGCCCAAAGAGGAATCTTTTTAGGTTACTCTGAAAGGTCAAAGACATACAAAGTGTATAATTCAAAAACACAATGTGTTGAAGAATCAATGCACATCAACTTTGATGACAAAGAGCCTGGAAGTGAGATTCTAGAGCTAGTTGAAAGTTTTGCAGATATACAGGTGTCTGAAGAGACTTCGGAACCTGATCAGACTACAAAGTCTGATGACAGTCCAGAAGTTGAACCCACACCAGACACTCATAATGAAGAAGCTTATGATGAAGCTCAAGATGGTTCTTAGCAATCCAAATATACAAAGGAGTTTCTAAAGAAGTTCAAGCTTGAAGATTGTAAAGAAATGAACACTTCAATGCATCCAACCTGCACTTTAAGCAAAGAAGATAAAGGAGCAAAGGTAGATCATAAGTTGTTCAGAGGTATGATAGGTTCTAATTAACAAGTTGTTAATCTAATTAACAAGTTGACCATTAGGGTATGAGGTTTGTAAGCTCCCCTTGAGTCCAATAGTACTATAAGGTGAGGTTTGTAAGCTCCCCTGAGTTCTATTCTTGTTAAATAAATTCATCATTAAAAACGTAATAACACTCAGAATAATCTCACATTAAAAGACTAAGAGATAAGAAGATGGTCCTATCAATTTAAATTGTTTGAAATTAATTAATGGGGTTCAAAGCCTATAAATACTATACATCTACTCCCCCTTTTGTCATCAACAAAAAGATATAAAATAAAGACAAAAAGAAAGAGATGAGAAAAACGTAGTGAGAAATTCTGTAATCACAAGTCAAATAACATAACGTAAAAGTAGTTTAGAAGCATAAACATTGTTCAGAAGCAGTAACAGTTAGTCAGAAGCAGTAATTCAGAAGCACAAATATGTAAGCAGAAACATTTAAAGATACAAATAACAGAAATAAACAAGCTAGGGTTGTGAAACTAAGGTTGGGTTTGTTTTTGGAACATCTCCATCATTTCTTTCATCATCCTTTGTGTTTCTTCAGCTTGTTGCTTCATTTCTTGCTTGAATTCTTCATTGCTTTTGATTAGCTTCTCCTCTCTAACTCTGGCTTCTTCCAATTTCTCTTCTGTTGATGACTTGCACTCAAGTAGCAGTAGCTTCTGTTCAAGAACTTCTTTTCTGAGCTTCTTGTTCTCCTTTTCCAATTCAGCATTCTTTTGCAACAAGGCTAGTTTTGTAGATACTGGTTTGACATTAACCTTTGACAACCAGTTGATGTTCAGCTCTCTTGGGTATATTCCTGTTGGATTAAAGTCTGTAGCATTCCTTCCTCTTAAGCTAAGAGGAGTACGCACCCAAGTTCTCAGCACTTGCACTTCTTGAAGATTGCTATCAACACCTTTCAGCCACTGATGACATGTTGTCATTACGTAATTTTTATGTAATATTATCACATTCTAGAGTTCACAAGGCGATTTAAGCAGCAAGAAAAGCAAGAAAACTGAAGAAAAAGAACAAGACAAAAACGTGGCATGTTTGGTCTAAAACGTGACACGATTTGGCAAAGGCATAATTGCATGGCTTCGACATTGAGGAAAACGTGTCACGTTGGCTAAGGCGTGACACGATTTTGCGAAACCCTAATTTAGTTTCTTGTTACATAAGTGAAAACGTGTCACGATCCACTAAAAACGGGACACGTTTTAGGCGAAATTCTGAGCCTATTTAAGCTGAAGTCTATTCCAAAAACAAGGGTTACAATTTTAGAAGAGACAAATGCGATTTTGACATCCAGAGATGGCTAGGAGGGCGATTATTTCATCCTTTTACCAATTCAAGTATGTTTTAATTCCAGTATTGATTATGCTATTTGTAAGTCTGATTATGAGTAACTAAATCTCTTAGAGATTAAGTCTGAGATGATTTTATGTAACCCTAATTGAATCATGTTGCTGTGATGAAACTCTCTTTAATGTGAATGATTATTTAGTTCTTATTCAATTCAATTGTTCTTAATTCTTTTATATCTTGATCACATATAAACTCGTGAATATGAATGACTATTGATCCTAGCTTTCAACTTAGACCCATTGAATTGTTCTAATAAACATGGTTAGTCTATGAATGGATAATCGTTTGTTAGTGATATTAGGTTAACATGCTTAAACCTTCAAGGATTATTAGACCACCTAAGGAATTAAGGGTTGTAGTTTAAGAGGAGGGTCCTAACTCAAGGGATTGATTAGGGCTAATTTTTTAACTATCCTGGAACTAAAGAACCATTCACATGAATAGAGTAAAGTGACCAATTAGGGGGACATAAATGATTCGAAAGACCTGATCTCATCTCTCTCTTATTTCTTAACAACTTTTACTTTCTGTTAATTGATTTCTTAAAATCAAATCAAACAAACCGCCTAGTGGCAAAACAAATATAACTTTTACACATCCTATTGCTTAACGAAGTTGAATTATTGAAGTTAAAAACAGTCCTTGTGGGATCGATATTTTACTACTTCGATAGGTTTTGGTACACTTGCCAAATTTCTATCAAGTTTTTGGCGCCATTGCCGGGGACTGTTGAATTATTTCAACAAGGCAATTTCGTTATAATTTAGGATTTCTGCAATTTATTTTTCTGTTTTTAAAATTTTGTTACTTTTGATTGTGCAGTGCTACTAAGGTATTTTGCTGTTTATGCGAGGTAGACAAAGCAAGGACGATTTACAATTCGATCCGGAGATCGAAAGGACTGCTAGAGCCAATCGGAGAGTTGTCCTGTTGTCAAAGTCAGTCCCACTAGAGCAAAGAGAGCAGATACCGAGTCCTACACCTTCAGTAACTGAAAAACCTGTATCTCCTGAACCTAGTATCATGGGAGATCCTGCACCAAGACCTAAGTTGGAGGACTACGACTTAGCTACCCACGGGGGTCAGCTGACACACACTTTCCGACCGGCTAATCCTGCTGCTTTTGACATCAAGAGTGTAACACCCCGTTTTTCCCAACATAAAAATTTCTTAAATAAATCAGAGTTTTCACATAACGGAATGTCACATTTCTCAAAAATCTCAAATATGAATAAATAACAATTTATTCTTCAAAAGTAGCCATCGTAATATTTCAAAACTTTGCAGCGGAATAAATTCAATAACATAATAGTCTTGGCACGCAGGCCTCATCATAAAAACCTCATAAATCCATTTCAACCACAATGTCATAAAACTTCATAAGTAATACGTAAAAGAATAGAAAAGAAAAAACAAGGTTCCCATCCCGTTACGTATCAGAGCACCTAAGACACAACCGAGGGAAATCCTCACACGACTGCACCTATTCTTGATTACCTGCAAGTTACCCATACGAAGAGCAACATTTTCAAGTAGAAGGGGTGAGATTCACATAACAATATTATTAGGAATATAATTCAACAATTATATCAAACAACGTAATATCATCATCATATCATAATAATTAAACATAT
>Ga0209282_1000851_pt1 | contig 15753 bp, 11 predicted proteins | sample Mtrugardesep15_FD_187529 | JGI IMG/M metagenome (GOLD analysis project Ga0209282, IMG submission 187529) | Root nodule microbial communities of legume samples collected from California, USA - M. trunc garden sep15 (SPAdes) (version 2) | ecosystem: Host-associated > Plants > Roots > Nodule...
TGAAAGAGAGGGAAAAAAAAAAGGCCAAAATGTTAGACAGCAAATATTAAAATAACATAGGTATAAACGACTTACATATCAAAATTTTGACAAAACTAAGAAAATGAAAATTACATAAAAAAAAAATTAAACTCACTCTAAATTATATACTCGTTGATTTATCCATATAAATGTTAGCACACTCAAAAACGCTCATGTATATAACATATTTAACAAAGTTAAATTGAGTTTTGTGCTTGTATGCTTGCTATAAAGAAGGCTATGGAATTAAAGCTGATTCTTTAATAGTGGTTAAAACTTTTTACAAGTCTGAAAGGATTCTTTGGAGGTTGCAGTCTAGATGGAAGAGCTGAATGAGGTTTTGTAATCAAATTAGAAGCAAGTGCACTCATGTTCTTAGAGGAGGTAACCTTGTAGCAGATGCACTAGTTAAGAATATATCAAATTACTTGACTAACATGTATAAATCAAAACTTATCAAAGTATATCCCCCAAAATTTTAAGCGTGCAATTTTCTTCTGCTATTCTTTTGAGTTTATTTCTCCTGACTTTGCACTTATATAAAAATAAATAAAAAATCAGAGAACAAGGTATATCTTTACAACAATTATATTTAAGGATCGTTATTACTAGTGGCTTAAAGATATTAATTTAGAAAATCATATAATGACATTTTTCTTGAAAATATGGTTAAGACTATGTGAGACAAGTTTTGTATTATGTACACACTTATTACTTATTTTAACCGTTGTGATTTATTGCTTTAATGATGAAAATAAACCTGTGAATAATAGAAAAATAATTTACACGTACCGTTACACAAAAATTGAAAATATAAGTCAAAACTCATCAAAGTAAGTACGTTGTTAACATTTTTCCTCAAAAAACATTTTCCTAACATTTAATATAAATTGATAACTTTTGCTTATATTTAAAGTCACGATATTATGATTATTCTTTACTTATAAATGAGTACTAATGCTCCCTAGAATAATTATACAGATAATAGTGCAATTATTAGTCATATAATGTTTTTTCCCATGAATATTCTTCTTTTGAGTGGGTAAGCTAAGCTAGTGGGAAATGTTAAATGTTGTTGATCCAATGATTATTTCTTATGATAGGGGTTGATCCACTAAACTTAACAATGAGTGAAATGAATTTTCTTTTGGGTTGAATTGAATGAATTATGTGAACATCCATCGATTGACTATATCTATGGTAGGCATTCGTTATTTAATACTACTCAGCAGTCAGCATTGCTTTGCAGTTGATATCATTTTCATTTTTTTCTTTCGGCTTACGAGAAAACATTGTAATGGGGTCAACAATGTTGTTGCCTGTTGGTGATGTACTATTTGTGAAATAAAACTATCCAGTTATCCTTTTCTTAATTAATTTATTTGTGTCTTTTTCCATATTTAATTGTATTTTGGTTACTGTGCATTGTGGGTAGGAAATTGGGAATAAAATGAAGCACAGTGGTCATAATGAAGATTGTGACCCAAGCAATGAGATGACCTAGTCTGATAATATGAAGGACTATTTTCATTTTATTTTAAATAAACAGTAAATTTAGTAGTTCTTAAATTATTACTCTCTCACCAATTTAGTTCTAAATTATTAAAATCAACTAAAGATCCATAAACTAGTCTTTTAATCAACTATTTGCTCCCTTAGTTTACATATTTGATATTTTTTTTATTAGAATAGTTTAAAGACAAAATTGATGTATTTTTCATAATTCAAGGACATTTCATCTAATTTTAATTGTTTGAGACTAAATTGATGGGAATGTGATAGTTTAAGGATGAACTCAAAGGTTTTTCCTTTTAAATACATCATTTTTCAACTTGTATTTGTATAATTGTTTAAAGACACTCTTTAACAATTTTCTAATATCAATACAGTAATACTATTTATGCTAACAAATCTTGTCACAAAGAAAATAGTCAATAAATGTCATATTCTTCATTGAAGAAAATGCATGTAATTCAAAGACTCAATGGAAATGATAGAGGATTGAGTGATATGAGCTAACTACATGTTACCACCACATTTCGTAAAAACATTTGTCATGATGACAAACGTTTTTCATACTAATAAATTATCATCACAGTTATCTAAAGAAAAAAAAAACCTAGTTTCACATGATAAGACATTTACAGATCGTGACATCTTTTCGTTACAAGTCAATTCTGTCGGAAGCAATTAAACTTAATACAAAAATCTAATATGGTATCAAAGTCTATCGGTCAATATAATCCTTCATTTCAAAGTTAAGTTAGGAAAGAGAGTTTTCATTTTGTACGAAAAAGTAAATCGGGGGTTGAAATAATAATCACCTGCTCATAGCGGTGTTGATTAAAATAACAGGCCCAAATTCGTCCTTCTACAACGCACGTGCACGCACATGTACGAAACATTTCGTAGTTAGGGTTTAACGACAAACCAAACATAGTTGAAACAACGAAGAAGAAAGTCTCAAAGTTTCAGCAAAATCGTATCAATTCATTCATGGCAGAACCAGAAATCAATCTCCAACCTTCTTCACCAATGAACGAAAACAAAAGCAAGAAGAAGAAAAAGCACGACAAGAAGCGAACTCGTGATATTGTTGAAGAAGAGGAACACGCAGAAGAGAATTTGAATGATACTCATAGCAACGAAGAATCCTCAAAAAAGAAAAAGAAGAATAAAGAGGAAGAAGATGCTGTATTGGAAGAGAAAAAAGTGAAGAATAACAAAGGTTCTGGAATTATGAGTTCTGAATCATTTTCTTCTCTTGAATTGTCTGAAAATACTTCTAAAGCTATTATGGATATGGGATTTCAACACTTAACTCAGGTAAAGTAAATCGACGTTTTTTTTCTTAATTTCTTATAAAATTACCCCTTTCTATGATAATGCATTGATCAATTTTTTTTATTACTAGAGCTTAATTGAAGTCCTTATAGCATAATCACTTATCATGTAAATGCATATGCAAAAACTATTTTTATAATTTGAGATGAAATGAAGTCAAACCGCTTTTTTATAAGCTATGAACTGTTTTTCATAAGCTATTATGGAGAGCTTATAGAAATAAGGTGAAAACATCTTATGGGTATATCATAAGTTGTTTTTCATAATTGCTTATGCTTGTAGATAAACTCAAAAAGTCAGTTCAAAGGGTTATTAAGTAGAGTGGATTATGGCTTATACGCGTGGTGTGTTAGAAATAGAATTGACCAGTTTGTTATTGATGTAGATTCAAGCAAGAGCAATTCCTCCACTTTTGAGTGGAAAAGACGTTCTTGGTGCTGCAAGGACTGGTTCTGGAAAAACTCTCGCCTTTTTAATTCCTGCTGTGGAGCTTTTGCACAAGCTTAAGTTTAATCAGCGAAGTGGAACTGGTGTTGTTGTCATATGCCCAACTAGAGAGCTTGCCATTCAGGTATTATATTTCGTGCACTAGACTTATCGTGAACTTTGCTGTTGGAATTATTGTGCAATTTGGATTAGTTTCTAGCTCATGATTTATGAGAGCTTCTCAGTTAAAATATTATGGTCTTGACAAGCTTGTTGGTGTGCATGGACAAGTTAAGTTTTAGATGTGCAATTTGGACTAGTTTATAGGTTGGAAGCTTCTCAGTTAAAATAATTTAACTGTTCTTCACTTATGCAAATTTTGTACAGAGAAGTTTACAGTTTGTAATTATTCATGAGAAGTTTAATCAAAGAGCTTTTGAAAAATAATAGAGATACAGAAGATCATTTTGACTCACAAGAGATACTGTTAATTAAAAGCCTCCTAGTTGTTACAAGATTCTTTTAATATTTAAATTTTCACTAGTGTTGTTGTGGAGTAATCAAGCTGACTTAGAGTTTCTGAAAATATTGCGATTTGGAAGATAATTTCAACTTATACAGGAAACTGTTTTTTTGAAAAACTCATTATTGTAAGATATTTTTTTTCTATTTTCAAAATTGCTTGTTTTGCAGTTTATCCAAACTGTTTCTTTTCTTTATTTTCTTTGCTTGAAGTTCCTCAGATTTTGTTATTCTTTCTATTCTCTTAGGTGTTTTATCATGTTTGAAGTATACGGATTTTATCATCTAATTCTCCTTATTTGCTGATTGTCTATTTCTTTAAGACACATGAGGTTGCTCAGAAGCTTCTAAAGTATCATCGTCATTCACAAACTCTTGGATTGGTTATTGGAGGTTCAGCTAGAAGAACTGAAGCTGAAAACCTTGCTAAAGGGATAAATATAGTGGTAGCTACTCCTGGTCGTCTTCTGGATCATTTACAAAATACCAAGAGATTCATATATAATAACCTGAAGGTAGATTATGATTGTTCATTCATATAATTGTTTCTCTATTTTGCTTCACCAAAATATGAATATATTTCATTGCTGATGCTGGTGTTGATTTTTAGTGTTTTAGATAAGGAAGGAGAGAAGAGCAAGAATAAAAACTTTGACGTGCAATCATGGTTTGACAGTACACAAGACTAAACACTGATCCATATTTATAGTAGTAGTCCTAGGCTCCTAATCCTAATTAAATATAAAATCCAAGAAAGATAATATAAACACATAAAAACAATCCTAAGAAATAATCTGAAACACTTTAAGGTCAAGATACCATACATTATTTTCCTGCGATCTTACATCTAGTACTTATTACTGATGTATTTTTGATCATCAGAATGTTTTGTGAGTGTTTGATGCTTATCACTTCTCAGTAATGCCAGCATTTCTCGTAGATTGTCCACATGAGTGTTTGATGCTCATCGGGGTCCTCTCACATGGACATCTTTGGCTGAAAATATCTCTGTGATTTTAATCGGAAGTTCATTCATCATGTATATTTGCTGATTTTATTTTATGTTTGCGGACGTTGTATTGCAACATTCTTCATTTATCCTTCAGTGGCTCTTCAAAATAGTAGATGCATGGATGCATATATTAGTGTAGATTTTGGCTATGGTCTTACTCTTACATTTCTGATTTCTTTGGCAGTGCCTCATTATCGATGAAGCTGACAGGATATTGGAAGCAAACTTTGAGGATGAATTGAAGCAGATTATCAAGCTCCTCCCAAAGGTATCTATGATGATGCCCCCTCCCTTTCTGTCATGCATGAACCTGTGAAATTGTAGTGGTGGTGTCTTCAAATTGCTTTGTTCAGCCCATTTTCCTTGCATGGTTTGGATGACTGAACCGGAAAACACCCAGCAAAAAGGACTTCAATAATTTTAAATTTACAAATATTATCTATTTCTTACCATATAGGAAAAGTACAACCATAAATTCTACCTAAAAGTCTGTTGGCTTTGAATGTCAGCTGTTGCTTGCAGTAGGCTTAAAAATTCCTGGTCTTGGAGCTTTTATTTTTAAATTCTGGCTAACAATTTTAGGCTGAGATGTGTTTCTATATTTACTGTTTGATTTTGCTTCAATAATTTACACTTATTATAAGTGAATATTTAGTGTTCTTAACTGATGTATGTGGGCTTGGCTAATTGATCTACTTCTCTTTCAACAGAACAGACAGACAGCTTTGTTTTCAGCTACACAAACAAAGAAGGTTTGTTCTTCATTTTCCATCTTCTGTCTAGTTCTTTCGCCAAAAAGTTTATTTTAATCTAATTTCAATTTATAAGAATTTTCATACAAGTTTGTTTTTAATTTGGAATTCGGATACACACTGTACTTGAAATACATCAGTAATTTTTGGCTCAATCTGTTAGAATTTGGTACTTGATAGTGAGCGGTATACTTGCAGTTTCTGGTTCTGAATCATATTTTCCCTCAAATTCTAGGTTGAAGATCTTGCTCGCCTGTCATTTCAGACGACTCCAATCTATATTGATGTAGATGATGGGAGAAAGAAGGTGACGTCTCCACTTAAATTTATTAGTCTTTGAACTTTGTTCATCAACATTATTATCTTACCTGAGAAGAAACTCATAAATGCAGGTTACAAATGAAGGGTTGCTTCAGGGTTATGTTGTTGTTCCCTGTGCCAAGCGATTTATGGTTCTCTATTCCTTCTTGAAGAGGCATCAATCGAAAAAAGTGATGGTCTTCTTCTCTTCATGCAACAGTGTCAAATTCCATGCAGACATTTTTAATCACATTCATTTGCATTGTTCAAGTATTTACGGAAAACAAAAGCAGCAGACCCGGACAACTACTTTCGTTGACTTCTGCCAAGCAGAAAAGGGGATCTTGCTCTGTACCGACGTTGCTGCTCGTGGACTGGACATACCTTCGGTGGTATATTCATCTTTCATATCTACTTACGTGAAAATTTTTAAATAGTAAAATATAACTGATTTCTACTAGTTTTTTTAAGTCTCCGCTAGTATTGAGTATAAAGTCAGCTAATCTAATCTAAGTACTACCTAGAGAAAATAAGTATAAGAGAAAGTGAGTAAATATTAACAAAGGATACAATATTGGGGTAACATAGCCGATGACACCTCCAGAAAAAGAAACGTTGGAGCAAAGAATAGAAAATCTTCCCACATAAAACAATATAAAAATTAGAATATTCAGTAAAGGTTGCTCTATTCTTGGCATATTTAATGACAAAACCTCAAACCATTAACTTCGCTGTCAAGTGAGGCTAAGAAGATACATTTTTCCTGCAAAAAAGATGCAATGCCAAAGCTATACTTGAAAATTTTATCATTTAGCTTTATTTTTCAATCATAACCAAATTTCACAATATAGTGTGCACACTGTGAATGACATTTGACAAAGTGTGCACAACTTTCAAGACAAATCCATTATTCACAAAAGCACGAGTCTACACCAGAAATACCTAGCAGCTGGGAGATGGAAGGTAAATGACTACCAGTCTCGGAATATGGGAACACAAACCTGTTGCTGCTTGCAATGTTTCAATAAACTACTTCATAAATATATTAAATAAACAGTACTGTAGTTCAAATTAAAGATTTGATGTAATAAGGCAACCTGGATTTCCAAAGTTGGGATTCTTGCGTAGATTAGTCCTTGATGTGTGTGTTTTTATTTAGATATGTATATCCATGGTTTAACATTTAACCAAATTTAAATGAACTATTGTGCTTATGCAGCTATATATTCTGTTGATTGAAAATCATTAAAGGTTAACGTTTTGACAGTTTTCTCTCTTATTTATGTTGTAGGACTGGATTTTGCAGTACGACCCACCTGATGAACCAAAGGTACTACCTGTTCTTCCATTGATGAGCGGTAATCTTTATCTTAGCAGTTTTATATATTGACTCACACTGTAATGCATTTTATTCTGCTACCAGGAATATATCCACAGGGTCGGTAGAACAGCTCGTGGGGAAGATGGAAAAGGCAATGCTTTACTTTTCCTGATTCCTGAAGAATTGCAATTTCTTCGATATCTGAAGGTCAGTTTCTCTTACTAACAGGAGAGGATAGTAAGCTAGCTGATGCTGAACCCAAATCTATTAAGTTGATGGTGTATACATTTACTTCATCTGAGAAAGTATCCAAGTAAAAAGGGAAACATAGTGCTATGAAGATCTCTCATGGCCGGGTCCAGAAAAGAGTCTAATCTGTTGTTGGTTTAATGTTAAGACTAGCCAGCCTTACCTTACAGAACATCAACTCTAAGCATTGTGACTTATGAAACATGGACACATAGACACCAGTTTCACCACTATTGTCTAAAATGTGAAACATCGACAATGACACATACACGATCACGATGTACAAGTGTTGTACGGGTGTTGGTGTCCAATGTGTGTCGGACATGTGGAAGGCATAATTTGGTGTTACACCTAAAATCAGAGGTGTAGCATTATTTGAGGGAACCTTGAGAGCTTCATGCCTAGAGTACATGATAAATGGGATACACAGCATTTGCTATTTCCCCTAAGCCCCAGGACTCTGTCCCTATTTTTGTAAAAAATTATTCTTGAATCATCCCAAATCTTACTTTTTTTTTTTTTATATTTTATGCTTATTTTAGGAAGCTAAGGTTCCTGTGAAAGAATACGCTTATGATGAAAAGAAGGTGGCAAACATACAGTCTCACCTGGTATATTCTCTATTCTTTGTGTATTAATAGAATTTTATTTATTATAGTAACCAACGGCAGCTTATGTTACAAAGGAACTTCTGCATTGTGCAGGAGAATTTGGTTGCTGAAAATTATTTTTTGAACAAAATGGCTAAAGAAGCTTATAGATCATACATATTAGCGTACAATTCACATTCTTCGAAGGATATATTCAGTGTTCAACGTCTTGATATGCAGGTACAACTCTTAGAGTATATTGTATTTTATAATTATTTCATGAATATGCATGTTAATGAAATATATAGTCTAAATAGATTTTATGCAGTTAAGCACTTATTCCTCTACTTGATAATTTAAATCACTTGTTACTGGGAACTTTTACATGTTCTTTTCATTTTGATTAAAAGCTTCAAGGATAGGTGCAAAATGAATGGTTGATTGGTAAGAATAAATTACTGAACACAATTAATCAGAGTGGCAACATAGATTAAAGGAAGCTTTTTATGTTTGATTTCCTAGTTAAATTATAACATCATGTTATGAAACCATTTTTTAAGATAAGTTCATCAATTGTAGATCTACATAGAGACTGGAAAAGGTTCTGATTGAGTTAGATCTGAAAAAATTGGGGAAATGATTCTCTACCTCTACTATTTGGTGACTTTAGTGTATTTTGTAGATAGATTGATGGTTATAATAAATTATTTAGATGAGTGAGAAAGTTAAGTTAAGAGAGAGACAGAGACAAAGTCACCAAAGGTAGACAATCCCAACCCAAAAAATTGATATCATCATTCATAGTTTTTTTTCCTTTCTTTCTTGTTTGATTTTAATAGTGAAAGAAACACGGAAAAGAATGAATTATTGTCTTAATTTAATATAAGAGCGATCATAATATTCATTTAATTCAGGATTTTTATGATAGAAAAATGTCATAAACGCCCCTCTGTATTGAGTGGTAGGCTGGAGAAATAATCATTTCATTTTCGAAAAATTCTCAGGGAAAGCTGTATAGTTTTTTTTGCTTTCAAATAAGCTATAATCCAAACATGGATCAAGTACTATGGTATACTCATGAGCATGATAGCTTGGCCAGAGAAAAGTATCATATTTGTTGAGCTTAAATTATTTGGATTCTAAAACATGTATACAATATCATGATACTAGTTTGTTTCTATACTTTGAGCAGGCTGTGGCTGCTTCATTCTGTTTTTCGAACCCTCCAAATGTGAGTCTAAACATAAACGTCAACAAGCAAAGGAAGAAAACTCGTAGAGTTGATGGAAGCAGACATGGGTTCAATCCTAACAATCCTTATGGAAAGCGAAATGCCGATGATAAGCGGCAGTTTGTGAGGCATTAAAAGCAAGCATGTCTTGACCATTATACCCAAAAAGTTTTGGTAGAATTTTATACAACCAGGTTTTGTAACTTAGTCAAATTAGTCAACATATGATTATTCTAAAGATCAAAATTTCGTACAATTGGACATATGTTTCCACATTCTTGCCTTGTACCTGAATAATAGCCCTCCATTCTTACGATTTTAGTTTGTAATTATTCTTTTATTGTAAGTTCTATCATTAACTTTTATTCAATTAGGTTTAAATGCAGTTTGATTTTGAATTTCTGAATAGTTTCTTCTTAATTTGATCTCAATTTTACTTGATCTAATTTCATTTTCATCTACTTCATCCATTTCACATTATTTTTAGTTGTTGTTAATATTATTTCAATTTGGTTTAGATGCAGTATCGTCCTCCTCTTGAGGAACAATATGAGCTGGTGTTCAACGTCCACACTCTAGTCTGGAAGGATTAGTGGTTATGTAGTTTGGTTACACAATTTGCTCGTTTGGTGGGAGAAATTAATTAAATTTACAAACTTAAAAGCCGAGAAGAAGTGGTTAATGACTGATAGGAAAAAAAACATTGTTTTTTATGCTGTAAAAGTTTCAATTTAAGAGGATTTGAGGCGGTTCCGATTCATGAGTGAAGCAAGGGTACTGTGTTGTGTGTGTATTTGTGAGATGCTCAATTCTCCATGTCAACATGCTTATTAAAGAGTTTAAATTGTTGAAAGATTTCTATATTAGGTTCTTATCCCTTACATTACATCTATGTTTAGAGTCATATAGTATATCTTTTAGTTGCATATGTTTACACACATTTCAAATTTATGCAGTATAATTTAAAACACTATTGCAAATTTGGTTCTCTAATAAAAACTTCTGAACTGTTTGGACAAAAATGTGTTAAATTGCAAATTACTATTTGGACCTTTGTCCATCTAACTAACTCCTATAGTATCATTAGAACAATCACTATTCAATATTATCTAGTCTTGATTTATGAAACGTAAGCATATGTTTTATGAAAGTAGGTATCTTATACGACTGAGCTTATAGAGTATAAGTAAAGAGAGCCACGACTAATTTCAAGATTGATTCAAGAGGAGGTATACTATAATGTGCAGAAAATGTCTAGCAATAGAGGAGATTCCAAAACATGAGATTTTGTGGCACACTTTTTTTTAAAAACCAAAATGAATTTCATTAATAAAACAATTGGTACATGATGTACCAATCCTGTATAATCAAGCTACTGCAATTTTCTCCTAATTTTTTTCCGTAACATTATAGCAGTAACAAGTAAAATAATTACCCTGAAGCAAACACAACATATGCTCCCAATTGTGTCACATAAAGCATGCACTTAAAAAAAGTAGTGAATTGAAATCAACTGGTGCAGCAAATAATACAGGTACCGATACCACCATTTTTTTTACTGTTCACAAGGTTCTAAAGATCCTAAAAAAATATTGTCCAAATCATTAAACGAGAAGTAAACCACTATGGAGTTATGCATCAACCAAAAATTTAGTGCACTCTTCCTCCTTAATTATAAGACTATTTATAAACTGTTTGTCTTTAAATATAAGACCATCTATAAATTTCTAGATGCATTCGTTATTTTTACCAATTGTCTTATAATATAACAAATTTGTTTTAGGATCAACTCTCAATCTTGAATTTTACTCTTCTTCATTTTAAAACTGTTCATTTCAATCCCAGATTTTCAAAATTAATCTTGGCGTGAGTTAACTCAGGCTAAGTTATGTATGCTAACAGAACAACATTAAATGCTTCAAAACAAGCCATTATTGACCCGTACTCTATAAACACTCGTAATTGATCCAAATTAAACCAGTTCAACAACATAACTCACTCATAATACTCATCGTAACATAATCACTCATAATTGATCCAAATTACACCAATTCAACATTACATACACAATCCGACCATAAAAAAAAAAAAAACATTACATACACAATCCACAAAAAGATTGAATTTCATAAAAGTGCAACATTACATATTTTTTTCGAATATATTACACTTCAATACATAAAAAAGGGTTAATAGTGTTTTACCCCCTGTAATATAGGTCATTTTCGGTTTTACCCCTTGTAAAATATTTCTTTTGGATTTCGTCCTTGTAATTTGAAGATTTTTGGTTTTGGACCTTCATGAATTTTGACTGTACAAAATTGAAGATATGGTAGGGGGTAAACAAAAATTTGCTCAAATTAACAGGGGGTAAACCAAAATTTGCTCAAAGTACAAGGGGAGTAAACCTAAATTTGCTCAAATTACAGAGGGTGAAATTTTTCATGAAGGTCCAAAACCAAAATATCTTCAAATTACAAGGATGAAATTCAAAAAAAAATATTTTACATGGGGAAAATAAAAAATGACCTATATTACAGGGGGTAAAACACTATTAACCCTAAAAAAAAATTAAATCTTAGTTGGAGCGGACACACATATATAACTTATTTATTATTTTCAACCTTCAACGTAAACATGTATTCTACATCGCTATCATCATGAATAACCTGTGGAAAACAGCAGGTCTTCCACATGTTTTCATCTTTATCCGCCTTCAGATTTAGAGATGTCACCTACTTGTATAAATACATGTGACACAATTTGATTTTCACCAAGATAAAAAAAGTATTTGTTAAGTTGTGTCTTCAACTCATCCAACTTGTCGGTAGGGTTTAAAAAGTAAGATATAATTATGATTTATAATTTATATTTATGTTTGAAATATTTTAACAATTTATTCATTATTTAAATATACGATGTAGAAATATGTTTTGTACTCTCTACATACAAACACGCATATGACAATGATTACAATTTAGAAATATACTTCTTAATATAAAATATGTTTCATTCCTTCAAAAAAAAAGGAATATCTCATGTAATTTCTACAACAAATACAAATAAAACAAAAAAGTTCATCAGTGGCATGCCAATGTTCATACCGGGCCGAACCTATGAAGTTGTAAGAAAAAGTATAACATAAAAAATTGAGATATCAAAGTGAAGCTAAGTGCAATTTGAGTTATAGCCAAAACCAATTACTACATCTTGTGTTATATTGAATATGCTCATGTCTTATATGCTGCTGCAAATAACCAACAACCACTGTATTTGCTAGCTTTATGTGTTAGGTGAAATATTACTTATGTAATGCATGACAATGAAAATAAACAACAACGAATACCTTTTTACCCTAAAAAAAAACAATGAACACATTTTGTGTTACATGAAATATGCTCATGTATTATATACAAATACAGATGAACCAAAAACCAATGACTTATCACTACATAATCACATGTTACATGAAATATACTAATCTTTTACATGAAGAATGGAGGAAAAAGATATTAGAAAACCAAAATAGAAGTAAATCACATGAATTATGACAAAGTAAATCACGTTAATTAAACGAAAATTGTTGTTGACATATTGCATAAGGCTGAGACACACGAGTAAAATACGCTTTTGCCCCCTCGGCAGTTAACTGCCGAGGAATTCAAAATCGACTGTAGTTAACTGCCGAGGAAATCCTCGGGAGTTAACTGTCAGATGAAACAGTCGCCTGCTCCCCCTACACACTATTTTCTCATCAACTTCCATACCACTTCCATCCAATCCCCAAATCCAATATTTTTTTTTCATCAAATCTTGCTCCAAAATCATTCAGGTATCAAGTATAGGAGGTATCAACACACTTTTGACGTAAAAAAATAGGTATTGTGTATTTTATTCGGTTGATTTTTTGTGGGTTTCTATGTCAGTTACGTAGAGCCTTGTCATGGGAAATCTCGGTAGCTTACTGCCGAGGAAAACCTCGGTACTTTGCTGTCGAGGAAAATCTCGGTAGTTAACTACCGAAGAATACTTGTAAAAAAATTTCACAACAAATAAATGGCAGCTACTGTGATGAATACTTGTGAAAAATTTTCACAACGAAAAATATGGTGAAAAATAATATATTATATATGTATGTTCGTTCCATATGCAATTGTGATGAATGTAAGTAGGGATTTAATTTAATGATATCTAAAATAAAACTATATATAAGATGAATGTATGTCACTTGGTCGAAAAACGTTGGTACACGGGGAATTAAAATTTTGGTACTATTAGCTACTTATGTCAATTAGCATTATTAATACCAAACTAGGTATCCATCAAAAAAATCTAACTACGTAGATAAGTATTTGATAAAGAAATCTAACTTGTATATTATTATGAAAAAATGGAATATTTACGAGGAATTAATTCATTTTGAAGTACATTTTACATATTTTAGATATATAATATATATTCCTAAAAAAATAAATATAATTTTGGTCGAAAAATAAATAAATATATATAGCATGAGCTTGTGTATGCATTCTTCCTTTTTAATAGAGTTTTTTTTTTTTAACCTCGGACACCTCAAATCTCTACAATTAATTGTGTGAATTCTAGCCATTAGGCTACTTAAAAAAAAATAGAATTTTTATTTTCTGAAGGCTACTTCTTAATAGAGTTAGAATATATATAACATTCAACCGTAGACAAAGACGGACAAATATTTTGTAAATGTTGTCGTATTTGAGTGAATTCCAATAGAGACCCTCTTTGCAATTAATATGTACGTGGAACAACCGCATAAATTGGAACGATGCGATTGGAAATATTTGAGAGTATTAAAATGTAGAGAATACATTTTGCATGATGCTTAAAATTTTTTTTTTGCATCTAATTATGTTCTATTTTTGCATTGAGATTTTGCAATTTTTGTTTATGTCCTATTTTTACATTGACATTTTGCAATTTTTGTTTTTTTAAGAATATTTGTTAACAAGTGCCCAACATTTCCCTTATATTAATGCATGACGTGACAACGTTTATTGGAAATATTCGTAAATATATATTTTTTATCAAGTTGCATAGTGGCTGAAACTCACACATTTTAAATATGGAGTGTCCGAGATTCAAAGTTCAATCCCTATATATAATATACAATATCTTGTGACTTTTAAAAAAAAATGTTTAATATATATATTTTTGTTGATATGAACAGTAAATGTGAACAAATAACCATTGTCACGTCATAAGTAAATATATGATATCATATAAGATGATACAAAAATGAGATAAAAGACCGAAATTAAAAAAAACAAAAAATAAAGATAGACTAAGGACAAAAAACGATATATAAAATATGGTGAACGAAATTTAATTAATTAATTATTTTTAAAATAGGAAAACCAAGAATGTATCTAAGCTTAATTTAAGTGGGAAAAGAAAAAAGAAGAAGCTTAACAGCTCGCGTGCGTGGGTAGCGTGGTACCTTTGCTATATATTCAGCAAAATGGATCATTTTATTTTAATTTCCAATCAGTGTTTCAGTTACGGTTACATAGTTAGTTAGAGATGAAAGGAGAGAAAAGAGGAGAAAAGGGAAAGAGATAAAAGAAAAAGCTAAAGGGAAGACAATGCAAGCTTCGCCGGCAAAGAAAGGAGTCAATGCATCATCAACTGTGGAAACTTACCAATCTTGGAAGAGTGCTCAAGATGGCACTTCTTATGCCCTACGAAACGCATTCAAGAATGATAAGTGGTTAGCTCGTTCTATGAAGGAAGAAGAGAGAATTTTGCTAAAATTTGAACACTCAAGTGCTTTTAATGCAGCAATGGAGGCTGCAGAGAACCATCACAACGACCATGTTCCTGTTGCTAAAGCCAAACCTCTCATTCCTAAGAGGAAGAAGAAGAAGACTAAAGAAGAAGAATATGCAACTGAGATTGATTACTATCTTGAACAGGCTGAGGCCTGGGCAAAGAATCAGTTCGAGAACGAAGAAGAAGCATCATCAGATGATGCCAAAGACGCTGAGTATGGCGATAAGTGACGGTTTTTTGTTGTTTCACTATTTATTTTCATTCATTTCTATTTGAGTTCGTCAAAGCATAAACTTAGCAAAGCTCTTCTTCTTTGTTAAATATTCATGCATAGGGTTGCAGTGAAAAAGAAGCTTTTATGACAATTTCTGTTTGTTAGTGAATTTTCAGATTTTTCTTCCTTTCAAAATATTGGAAAAATATGTTCGATTAATAGGTTCACTAGATCTTGTACTAGATTTATTTTATGAAACTTCTTACTCCCTTCTTGATTTTATTTGGATACTTTTCCTTTTTTCCATGGAATCGATGGATTTAATGTGAACCCCCGTTGTATGCTTATAAAAAATCAACCTTCATTACGTTTTAATATATTCCTTATAACTATTATTTTTTAACACAAACATTCAAAAAAATTAGAGTGAAACTTTAGGAATGCATTGACGCTGGATGATTTTTTT
>Ga0209282_1000853_pt1 | contig 15751 bp, 9 predicted proteins | sample Mtrugardesep15_FD_187529 | JGI IMG/M metagenome (GOLD analysis project Ga0209282, IMG submission 187529) | Root nodule microbial communities of legume samples collected from California, USA - M. trunc garden sep15 (SPAdes) (version 2) | ecosystem: Host-associated > Plants > Roots > Nodule...
GCTGCTGTTTTAATTGCCTTCATGGTTTCTGCTTTGTTCCATGAGGTGTGTTGTTCGTCTCTTTTTGTATATACATCCTTCACTACTCCCTTTTTGTTATAAAAATGGATATGCTCAACACGTGAAGAACCAATCCAAAAAATATCAACCAATGAAGAACAATTATCATAGTAAGACCAAGGAAGAAGAAAAATGGAAAAAAAAAAAGTGTTACGACAGAAGATGGCTAGAATTTAGTTTGTGGCAGCTAGAGTAGTTAAATGATTAGTTAGAGGGAATCATAATACATAATAAATAGGACACAAGGGGAGAGGGATTGAAATAAGATTTGTGAACATTTAGTTAACATAGTAGTGGCTCTGTTGTAATTTGAGGACAGAACTCTCCTATTATTCTTTCATTTTTTTTCCAATTCATTTTCTTTGGTTTCAAACAAAATGTGTTAAGTATGTTTTTGTTCACATATAAAAATGAAATTTTTTAGATATTGGTCCCTTTTTAAATTATATTATAATTGTATTCATTTTTAGTTCTAAAGTTCCAAAGTCATTGTCTGAAATGACAGAATAGGAAACTTCTACTACTGTCTATCAATTGAATACTTTCTACACATAGCTCCCAAGTGCATCAAACATGTATTAGCATACAACTAGTGTGTGTGTGTGTAATTACAACTCACGCAACATAAATTCTATGAGAATTCATTACATAAGTACATGTTTATTAGGACTGAAGTAAGATGTTAATTTCAATTTGACAGCAATAAATTGAGATGGTAAACACAGACTGACAATATCCAAAAAAGAAAATCATCCACACCTAAGATTTTAGACCGAAAAAGTACAGGGTTTGTTCAGTAACACAAGAAGATGCTTGATTACCTTTGGTATACCAGTCCTCAAACATGGAAAATATAGGTGACGAATCATCCATTTGTGAACAGGCTGCAACGTGAAAGAAACCGCTCAGATGTACACCAATGATTTAGAACTCCACTTAAAAGTAATAATAACCACAGATGTGTTCTGATATTCAATTTTAGAATCATTTATTGAGTTACAAGTAGGAAACTACAGAAGCAACAGTGGAGACAAGCCCTGTGACTACTCCTTTTGCTTTCATAGCCTCATAGACATGTTTAAAGGAATTGAAGGGACAAGCTAATTATTTGGAGATAACAAAAATAAAGAAAGGCTTTATACAACTTGATCATAAAAATTAAGTCTGACAAAGACATACCATATTCCACATCCTCCAATACTGGTGGCAGCAGTGGCAAAAATACATCCAAGAAAGACAAGTAAGTCACAAATAATCTTCGTAAAAGAATGGAAGTATTGTAAATAAACAACAATGTATTATGGTATAGATTGTACCTCTTCAACAGTTCTTGCATTCCACCAATCCTTGTAAAATTCACGATCACCAAATCGAAGAAGCTCTGCCAATATATTCAACCTAGATTCAAACAGTGGCCCATGGATAAATTGCTTCAAATACTAATCAATTTTGAAAATACAAAGTTGAACCATACTTCCAATATCCATAACTAAAACATACAGATCAGCAGTTGCATGCGTAGACATAAATTATTTTTTAAAAGAATGAATTTATAAAATAAAAAAAAGTAGTATGAATGAAGAGAAATAAGATATTCTAACAAGACACGGGAAAAAACATACAAAATTCATCAATAAAAGAAAGTTCTCCACTCCCTTTGTGCATCTGGGTCAGAGCATCACTTAAATTAACCATAAGTGGCGCACCAAAGACAACAGCTATTAAATTTTATTCTACTAAGTAGGGTCACAATTCTATAATTCCCTGGGTGGTGCACCAAAGAGAGACTATAAAAATAACTTTACATGCCATGAGAGTATACTTCAGACAACAACAGTCTCCATATGCACACAACATCAAATCATCTAAGATCTTCCCGTAATTTATGAACTTTGAGGGCTTATACTTTATACTAAGATGGATATGATATTGAGGATCGTTTCGAAGATTAATCAATACAAACAGATAGATATATATCAGTATTAGAAAATTGACAGGGCACAGAAGTAAAAACATTAAACAAATGAAACGAGAGATTTTTTCTTTCAAATTTATGGCAAGTGAAGACAATTCATAGTAATGTTTTATATGAAAAACACACATCACACAACAACTGAATAAGAGATGGAATACCAGAGGTGGAAGAAACAGTAGAACATGCAGAGCCACACATATAGATTTGGAACAGACAGCTTCAGAACTCTTTCAATGGCATATAGAATGTTTCCCTTAAAAGGATGCTGAGAGTTTTGTACAATAGGATTAATATACTGCAAAATTATATGATCAAAACATTGTCAGAATACCTCCAGAGTTGGTGAAGTTTAAAATAGAACAACTTAAAAATAAAGGAATAGAAAGGTAGAAACTAACACAATTTATTATCAAAGACTACTTACTTGTTCTATTATAAATCCCATAACTCCAGTAAATATTATCAGCTTGACAAATTGACGTAACACCCAACCTTTTCGAATGGAAGGGGTGCGAGGATATCTTGGCTAAAAAAATAGTTCATAGCACACATTAAATGAGAACAAGATACATGTGAGAAAGATCGGGAGAAGTTTTTCTCCTAGAAAAAAAGAAGAAGTGTGATGCATGTATGTGGGAAAACACAGAAAACAAACAAACTGCACCTAGGATATCAAAACTAAAATAAAAGAAGATGGCACAGCCAATACAGTATTCTCAAAAGCAGAAGAAAACTATGCTACATATATACTTTCATCCTAGTTAGTAAGTAATAGCCAATCCCCTAAAATAACTTTAGGCCCTAAATATATATAATAACCAGAAGCAGCAACAAGTACAAAACACAACCGAATCAAAATATGACAGTGAGATAAAGGTTAGATATGACTAGCAGAACTTGATCCAGTAACTTGTGGAATGCAAGGGAATTTTGTACAACTGGAACATACAAGGGAACCTCGAAAAAGAATTTTGGGAGTTATGCTACGGAGTTCGTATTTGATTCTGCAAATTGTATTGTTGTCCAAAGTCACACCAAGAGAAAAGGAGCATTGAGTGTGAATGCATGAGGTCAAATGGCTAACATTTGAAGACCAAATGGAAAGATAAGTTAATAATTGGACCCATTTCCTACTAATCAAGTGATCACACGGAAAACTCAAACATTCTGACTAGACTCTTCAATAAAAACCTCAAACATATTCCATACTGAAGATACATGAACAAGTCTATATGGTTGTGCTTATATAAGCAATCTAATGAGATAAAAATGAATGCAAATATCACCAAAAGTAAATTTGGAGAAACTAGATGAGGAAACAATGACAAGTCAAAAGAAATTGCATATTAAAATTAAAATAAATCACTCGACAATGCTGCTACCTGGTAACATAATGTAGGAGCAACCATAAAGTAAGCCAGGCTTTTGAAGCTTACATCGTATGCATATTCCATATGAGTATTGGGAAGCGCTTCTCCCTACAACACAGGAAAGAAGATTGAATGGGGTAAAAACAGAAAGACAGAAAGCGTATGTACTGCACATTCACACATCTGAAGAGACAAGTCATTCCAGAAAAAAAGTAAGAGGTGAAGGGGATAACATTGTGGAAGTAATTCTAATTCTTATGAAGATGAAATAAAACTGTGCTTTTCGCTGATGATGTGTTAAGAGAGCATGAGATCCGAAAGCTACAGCTTAGTAGATCAGGATGTTCCTGTTTTAGAACTGAATATCACATAGATTGTGTGGCATATCCTCATCCTGAAGTATTTTATTCTACAAAAAGTTTAAATGATATTCTGCAATAGCTATCTAACAAATTAAAGGCGGAACACAAATATTACCTTTTCAATTGAATTTGTAAGTGCTCTCAAATCATAATTCGTATGTGCATAAGAAACCAGTTTTAACCATACAATGCAAGCAAGTAGCATCAATGTGACGCCTGACACAAAAGCAGAATCACACCTGCAGAGAAACACAAGCATCTTTGCTATAGCCTTATCTATTGAAATGACCAAGAATGCACAAGTATATAATTAGTTATCCCTCACGTAGTCATCTTTACTTTGACCCTCATAAAGCAACTCACATGTCTACAACCTGTATCATATTAGGAAAATAAGGAAGGTCCTGCTCTTGTTTTCAGTTTTTCTTTTCTTTTCAATTTATCAATTTTCCTTATTTGTTTGTCCATTTCAACTTTCCGATAATAATTTACAAGTCCGACATGATAAAAGTTAAGAAACAAATGTGGAACCATGGTTTACCCAAGGGCTTCACATCTCTCAAGACGATGTCACAGTGACAGTAGAGTTCCAATACAGAAGGTTTACATTAGAAAAAGTAAGCAGGACAATATGGGATTAAAGTTTTCAGGGCAATAGTTACAGTCATTGTACACTTCTTTAACTTCATATTTCATTAGCAAATTCTATTAAAGTGGACTGGTAGTTTAATCAGAAATGTTAAAACTTAGAGAACGAGTCTAGATTGAAGCTCCAAAACCTATTCTGAAGAATACACAGTACAAAACTGACCTGAGGATTACTAAAATAGGATAGAGAACTGCAGTTGTTGCAATGATTATATGAAGTAGAACAACAATCTGCAAAATTCAAATGAGCATTCTCATGCATTAAATATTTACCATGTAGATTGAAATAGAACACCACAGTACAACCTACATCATTTCAAAACTATCTTAGCTATAAAGGAAACAAGGATCTCATGCGGTCCCCCCAAGCACTCGAAAAGTACAACTGGTTTGAATTCTGATAGCTTACAGGTTCATAAATACACTTTTGTTGTGCCAACTTTTCCACTATAAAGGCCGCCAAAGGAAATATTGCAAGGCTAAGACTGCAAAACAAGCATAAAGCACTTACTGTCAAATTAAGTGTAAAGAAACAATCGTAACTCATTCTTCAAAATAAATAATAAATAATTAAGAGACATTACCAACACATGAAGAGGGGCCAATCTCTCAATGATTTTGAACTAAACCAAAAGCCAGTCTTAATCAACCAACCGTACTGCAGAACAAAAAAATCACACATTGAAAAGGGTCAGAAAATGAACTGTCAAACTTAGGGCCTGTTTGGATTGGCTTATTTGAGCTTATTTACTGACCTAAGCACCTGTGAGACTATTTCAAAAAACTTTGAAAACGGCTTAAGATATGTTTGTAAGCTGTTTTGAGCTAATCTATTGACATAAGCACTGTGGGACTATTTGAAAAAACTTATGAAAACAGTTTATAAGCTGTTTTCAGCTTATCTCCATAACCTCTTTTAGATAGCTAATTAAACCAGCCTATAACTTATATAGAAACAGTATAGCTTTTTTTATTTGCTATTAGTAGTGAAATAGCTTATACATAAGCACTTAACATGACAAACGCTTACCATGATAAGTGATTAAGCTATAAGCTGCAAATTAAGCTTTTTATCCAAACAGAGTCTTAATGCCATAAAGAAATGTTCATATCATATTAAAGAGGAGAGGAAGAGAGAAACCTTCATTAAATTCTCAATGATAAGTCTGCTGTTCACTGCAACAAGGACTACTATACAGAGGTTGAAGAGGCCAGCATGACTCTGCAACTGATTCAATCATTAGTAAAGAAATACAGTTACCTGATCAGCACGCATGTTCATTTATAACAACAAAACTGAAACAGAAAACACACAACTCTGCCATTCTATTCAATTCAAAGCATTAACTGATACTAACTATTAGTACTCAATAGTAGGCTGCGCATACACTTTCTAATCTTTTCATTTTCACATTAATTAAGAACAAACACACACTTTTTGCATGTTTGGTATCATATCATATTCATATTAACTGTGCAAAAGCTTACAAGCAACAAAATATAGTAACTTTTTACAAAATCATTGTGATTTTGGTGAAACTGCAAAACATATACTGATTTTGGTCTATTCATTTAAGTAACTAGTTTTCATTACCATTTTTTAATGTCATGCGAAATTCTAATCTAATTTAGAAACAAAAATAAAATTACAAACAATATCAAGTAACGTAACATATTTGTAACCGTTCTATATAAGCTAGTAAATTAACATTGCAATTTACAATACGAACATAGATTAACGGCGAGAACCTGACGGAAAATGTTATCGGAGCTGAGTGGACTTTCCTTGTTTCTACGATGAGCGGGAACAGAAGGCCGGTAAGTGAATTTGATCGAAGAAATATCAGGCACTCGATTTTGTTCAGAATTGGCAGCAGCGATGTTTTGGTCACTACCAATAGAGTCGTCGGAAGTAGAATCCTTCACCGACTCTTCACCGGAACTCTCGCCTTCCACCGTGGCAGACGATTCAAAGAAACCGCTGACGGAGGCTGCGCTCGGTCTGCGACGTAAAACAGAGGAGTCGTTGAGAAGCGTTGGGTTCCGGAAGGCGCCGTGTGGCTCGTCGGAAATCGCCATCGGAGAATAAAAAAAGCAACGTTTACTTTACTTTGGTCTACTCCTCCCCAAACGATCTTTTATATTTTTCTATATTATGTTTTTGGATAGATTTATAGAAGAAATAAATAATAATATTTTATTATTTATTATTTACTAATAGAGAGTTGAGACAGGGGAAAGTGTTGATTCGTTAATGCAGGGAAGAATAGAATCTGATTATATTTGATTCGAATTGGAATAGTAAAGGGTGTGGAGATGGATAGAATATTTGAATGAACGAATGAAAAGAGTTTATTTATATAGTAATAGTAATAAAGGAAAATGCTTAAATGATAATCACTTGAGCACATGCGAAGCGAAGAAGGTAGGTGGATAAATGCATGCAGCAAAGCAAAGGAAGGGGAAGGTGAACCCGCACGCACCACCACAGACTTTACTTAAACTTGAAGGTGACACGTTAACCGTAACCGTAACCGTAACCCAGTTATTTTGCTGCTTCTTAATCACTCACTTCGTAGACACGTTTTCTCTTACTCCCCGACTAATGTCGGTTCATCTTCTACTTATTTTATTCAACTTTTTTTTGTGAGCTTTTGGTTATGTCAAGTTGAAGAGCCTCATGCCAATATGGAAGTTGCTTCATAGTTTTTAACTTGATTTTTGACGCGTGGAAATTCTTAGGTGGTAAATTTTTGGTATAGTTTAGCTTCAAGTGAAGACAATGTGAAAATTCTTTGTTACAAAATGTACGATAAAAAACACTTAAGTAACCGACTTTTTCTTTTCTTTTCTCTTATACTCTTTTTTACTTTATTTTTTCTTATACTCTTGTTAGAGTGTTGTGATATGCAGTTAAGTAATTGTTTTGACTGTTGTGGGTTTACTAGCGTAAGGGGGGAGAGTAATCTATTTGTTGTAACAATTTGCTTATAATATTGTTCTTTATTGTTGGATTTCGAGTGTGAGTTATTCAATTTGTGAGTTATTATATTGCACATTGTCTACGAAGGTATAAAGTGTTAGATATATATTATATATAACCAAAATTTTACTCATTCTATGTAATGTATGACATAATCATTCACATATTTAATCACTTACATTTAAATCCAATCGTATTAGTAACTAAATCTTTAAATCGAAATGCTAAAAAGTCTTAGGGCATTGGTTGAAAAATCAAATTATATTAGAAAATGGTGAACTCAACTTTCAAAAAAATTAATATTTAACTCTTAAAAAAATTAAAATAAATAATGAGGGTTTAAACCCAAACAAAGAAAAACATATTAATCTAACAAACTCGTGATTTCTCATCCGATGTTTGATAATCCATATTATAGAAAGTTTTGTAACTTTTTTGCGACCTAGAAAATTCTTTAAAGTATTCCAAAATTTCATCTATAACCACTTAAAAAAACGAGACTACGAAAAAGTCAAGTATAATCAATTCATCCATACATAAAGGTGATTCTTTTTAGGGGAACATAAAGGTGATATGTTACCACTTTTTTTTAATCAATCCATCCATATAATCTCACAAGGAGCAACTCAAATCTGTACCGGCATATAGTTGGTCCGTACTTTCTAAAAATAGTAGTAGTTGCTGATTTTCATGTTAATATAGAATTGAGTGAGGACTCTAATTAAGATACCCTCTCGTTTGAATACTCTTTGAGTAGCTGACAAGATTAAATCACAAGTAGTAATGATATTTAAACAACTATTTTCTTATAATTTTGAGACAACCTTGTTATACTCTTTTGTTATTGATTAAAAACACTAGAGAGAAAGAGAAAGAAAAAAAATAGAGATATTAAGAACACAATGTAAGTATGAGAGATAAAATTGTTTAAAAATTATATCAAAATGGTTGTACAAATATCATTTCTTTTAAATTATACAAGTCAATCATTTTCGAGACGGAGAAAGTAGTATTTAACAAAAGAAAAAGAATTAGTAGCTGGTTATAATACAACACCATTAAGTATAATACAACACCATTACGCATCTTTATTTTCCCCCTCTCACTTTAAAACGTAAGCAATGCAATAAAACTAACTTTAAACAAAACATAGGACTAGCTTTTTTGTTGACTAATCTTCTTGCACATTCATTTTATGATCTATAAAAAAAAATGACCCACACGATGATATAATCATTTTATTCTTATATTTCATAAATTAAATTTCAGAAGATAGTCATTTTCCTGATAAGCCATTTGGTTGTATGATCACTCCAAGTCCTTGTGGTACTTGCTCGAGACTTGGCATAAGAAACAGAAACAAATTTAAAAGATAAAGCAAGAGAATAAAATGATTCAATTTAAGAGAAGCATATATAATATCAACGAGTCTAATAGCCACTACATATCATCACACAATTTCTAAATACGTTAAAAAAAACATGTCAATCTTTAAAGTTAAACCAATAACGTTAAAACTCACTCTAGAAAAATTGCCTTCTAGAAATAAGTGTCTAACACCAATTTGGCCAATAATGAATTCAACAATGCAAGTACCTACCCCTTGGATATTCAGACAACTTCAAAATGCAACATAAATTACCGAGACTATCAAACAGACAAAGTTCAAAAGCGGAAATAAAACCAAAACGGGGAGGGTGTAAAGTAAATACTCATAACACATGCCAAAAGTACTAATTTCCGTCTAATATATGGAGGACAAAATCTCATCAGAGAAGCTCAGCAACATTTGATGGCAGCTCCTCAACTAACACATTGTAAAACTTCTGGATATCTCGCAGCATTCCTTCATCATCCTTCGTGACAAAGTTAATGGCAACACCTTTTCTACCAAACCTTCCACTACGACCAATACGATGGAGATAGTTCTCAGGCTGTGTAGGGAGATCAAAATTTATAACAAGAGACACTTGTTGGACATCAATACCACGAGCCAACAGATCGGTAGTTATTAAAACACGAGAAGACCCAGAACGGAATTCACGCATAATAATGTCCCTGGTATTTTGATCCATGTCTCCGTGAGTAGCTGAGACTGTATGGTCTCGGCTTCGCATTTTGTCAGTCAACCAATCAACTTTCCTCCTGGTGTTCACAAAAATGACACTCTGAGTGATGGCTAATGTCTCATAAAGATCACAGAGTGTGTCCAGCTTCCACTCCTCTTTCTCAACATTGACATAAAACTGCTTAATACCCTCTAAGGTAAGCTCATCTCGCTTCACAAGGATCCTCACAGGTTTGTTCATAAACTTCCTTGTGATCTCAAGTGCCTCAGGAGGCATTGTAGCAGAGAAAACTCCTACTTGAATCTTACCTGGCAGCAGCTGAAAGATATCATAGATCTGATAACAAAAAAGCCAAGGAGGTTAAAGCGGTTTACATAGATTAAAGCTAGTACAAATATGACTACAGACCAATAAGGCCAGAAAAAAGGTTAAATTCTTAAGTTGATTGAAAGAGAATTACTTGTGTATTTTATTACATTGTTACTATATAAGAAATTTCAAAAGTGAAGTGTTTGTTTCGGAGGGCAGATGTTTGGGGGGGAAAGAGGAAGAGAAGGGAAATGGAAGATAACTCCCCACCCCCACCTTGCATGGAGGTTAATTTTTTCTCAACAAGACCGAAACTCCCCACAAGTTGGGGAAACTAAAAAATGAATTCAGGGAGGAATTCGGAGAATTATGGAGGACTTAAAAAAATCCCCCAAGATCCTCCTATCTTGTTATACTACTCTCAACAAGTAAAAAATTAGTCATAGCTATTTCAATCCCCCCTCCCTCCAAAAACACACTCCCAAAATAGGTGAGCCCCCCTCCATGCCCTCTTCGCTCTTCCCCTCCAAATTCCAAAAAGAAACAGAACACTTAACAGAGCTGAAAATGGAACAGATGAAGCAGAAATAATAAAATGGAACATATTAAATCAAACAGTTATAAGATAAAGCGAGGGAGAAAAATATTTTTATAAGAACGAATTTAAACATCAATATAGAAAAGTAAAAAGACAAGTGTGGGTTGTACACATAAAAAACAACACAGAAGGTAAGTAATTGACAAAAGTGAAAAAGGACTACAACAATCATGAAATAGAGAGTACCTGATCTTTGAAACCTCGAGAAAGCATTTCATCAGCCTCATCCAACACAAACATCTTGATGTAATCTGGGTGAAGAGACTGTCTGCGCAGCATATCAAACACACGACCAGGAGTACCAACCACAACATGAACACCACTTGATAGAATACGTTGGTCTTCACGAACACTTGTACCTCCGACACAAGCATGCACCTTAACACCTAGATAGTCTCCAAGGGCACGCATAACCTTCTCAATCTGCTGAGCGAGCTCACGAGTTGGAGCTAAAACCAAGGCCTGGCACTGAGTCACATTGTAGTCAAGTTGCTGGAGAACACCAGAGCAGAAAGTTGCTGTTTTCCCGGTTCCAGACTGAGCCTGTTGAATAACATCAAGTCCCTTGCAGAAGGGAACTATCCCCCTTTGCTGAATGGCAGATGGCTTTTCAAAACCTAAAACACGAGTTATACTAGTTAAATTATTTGAACCCATCGTAGAAGAAAAAAACAGTACCAAAGAAAACAGAAAGTGTCTAGTACTAAGTTACTACCATATATTTTGAATTTTTAAGAGTACAAAAGTAGAACAATACTCCTTCCATGACTAATTATAAGGACAATTTGGAGAAAAAGTGCCCCCAAATATAAGGCATCTTTCAAATTACTAGATACATCTATTACTGATTTTTTCAAACATAAAATTAATTGATGCTACTAATTTGTTAGGAAGATGAAAAGTCAATGTTGGATACATCTATACACAAAGGGTAATTAACCAATTATACATGCACAAAATATACACATTAGCTACAACATCTTTTTTTTTTTTGGTTTCAAAAAGTTAGCAACAAAACACACATACACTAAGGCTCTTTTTGCTAAAAAAATAGCGGATAGCTTATAAGCTTTGAGCAACTTGAATTAGCTTATCAAAAAACGTTTTAAGCTAATAAAAATAATCTATAAGCTCACGAGTGAATGATTGTTACCAAACGGGTCATTTTTCGTCGTATAAATATATAACCTATGAGCTCAAAAATGTGAATTGCCAAACAGACCCTAAGGAACACTTCTACCAATTTTTCTCAATATATGTGAAAAGTGAAAAAGAGATTCATAAAAAGGGACGTACGTGACAGAGATTAACAATATTTTCCGGGTATAAAGGCCTAAGACATTAAGAAAAATATACTAAAAAGAAGATTAAATTCACCATATGCATAAATGCCCCTGAGGAGATTCTCTAACAAACCCATAGCATCAAAACTATCGTAAACCTCATCGTAAGAAGTCCAGAATTCATCTCCATCAGCTGCAATCCTGAAAGAAAAAAGCCATAGAAAAAAAGGTAACCAAACTAGTAATAATGATTTCAAACAAACCAAAAATTCCTACATTAAAACAAACTAGTACATGAAAAAAAGGAAGGGTCTTACAAGTCATTCATTTTTTGATCAAATTTCCCAGCATCGAATTGTGACCCCTCGGGTGCAAGTCCAGCCATAACTGCAAGATAGAAACAGTAATTGTTGCAATTTATCAACAAGATCAGCACGAGTAAGGAGTTGTTTGGCTAAACAACTTATCTATGTCATAAACGTTTATTTATGTATAAGCTATTTTTATAATAAAAGATAAAATAAAGTTAAATTGTTTTCGTATAAGCTAGAAGCCAATTTCATAAGCTATCTTGAAAACAAGCATATGCATAATGTCATTAACAGTTAACATAAGTTTTCCCAAATTGTCTCACTTATGTCATTATGTTAGTACATAAGCTCAAATAACCGGTCAAATCAGCCCTAAAGCTAACCTAACCTAACAGTTATAGCATATAACATGTAAAACAAAACACAAAAAAACATCATAAGCTAACCCAACAGTATAAAACAAAACAAAAAACATCATAAGCTAACCTAACCTAACGGTTAAAAAATGAAACAAAACAAAAAAACATTAGTAAAATTTACGAATTGAAGAAATAAAATAAAATAAGATAGAAATAGTAGGAAAAGCAAAGAGGATCGAAGAAAACAATAGAGTAATTTAATAACAGAATAGAACGCAAGGATAAAGTAATGAATCACACAACGAAAATAAAAGAAAAATAAAAAAAACTATTCCATTGTCGCGATAAAAGTGAAATATGAAAGAGGAATGGAAGAGAAGAACAAGATACCTTGAGAGTGGAGAAACGGAAAAAGTGACGGAGTTAGGGTTTCCCAAAAACTCCCCGGATCTACGCCGCGGAGTTGAGGGATGAAAACGAAGGAGAGCAGTGTACGAGAGTGTAAAGTGATGATACGATAAAACCGAAAGCAGGGTAAGGTAAAGGGTTTGTAGATGATACTTTTTTGTAATTCCTAATTTACCCCTCTCGGTCAACGCTAATTGGTCAAACTAACTGGATCCCTTTCCCCTCATTCGACCCAAAACCATTTTAACAAGTGTCATCTTTTCTCACCCTTTAATGATATTTTTTTTTTTGTTTTTTTTTTGGAGTGCGTTTTTTTTTTCATTTTTAATAGTAATACTTTTGAGTTAAATATATATTTTTTGTTTTGGTCTCTGCTTTTTAGTTAACTCTAGTGTATCATTCAAAATTTTGAATGAGTTTTGTAAAAATGTTTATTATAATCACTAAAAAAAATCAACAAAATATGAACTAAATATGATTTTTTTTTATATTTTTATGCTTAAAAATTCATAATTATTTTTTTAATTCTCTTAGAAAAGATTCTTATAATATTTTAAACATGTGTGTAAAAACTCATTCAAAAATTTAAAGTGTACAAGTGACTTAACTTAAAAGCAGTTATCAAAAGTGTGACTAACAAATTTGGCTTAAATATGCATTTCATCCCTGTAATTAATGGTCGTTTGAAATTTCATCCCTGAGCTTACTAATGCTTCCATTTTACCCTTGCAAATATTAATCATTTGACTTTTGGTCCTAATTAAATTTTTTTGCTGAGGTGGATTGTCATTAGCGACGTGGTGCCCATGTGGCAAGTGATGATTGGGCGAGGTGGTTGGCTTAAATAGATCTTTCGCCCCTGCAAATATATGTCATTTGAATTTTCCTCCCTGAAATTACTAATCATATGTAATTAGGATCATTTTTCAAATGATTAATAATTGTAGGAGCAAAATGGGAGGATTAGTAAGCTCATGGATGAAATTTCAAACGACCTCTAATTACAGGGATGAAATGCATATTTAAACCAACAAATTTTTATGGAACTAAAAGTTTAATAAAATATTTATATATATCAAATACATATTTAATCTTTTATTATTTTTTTCATATGGTGCAATGTGAAAATAGACTTTGTGTGCATGTGTTGTAAATTATGTTGTTTTGAGTTCAATTACATCGTTTGCTACTTTTAATTAAAAGATTAATAAATTATTCATCAATATTTTAAAATTTGTGTTGCAAAAGTAATGTGTTTAAAGCACGTATATACCAATCTATTTAGTGATGAGTGAAAACTTAACTTGTTGAATGATGTTTAAATCGTAATATTTTCATAATTGAGATTTAATTATTTTATAAATGGTTAGGGTTGTGAGTGATTTCTCAAACAATGGAATCACATGAGACTCATAGGAAGATCCAAGATCAATAATTTCTATGATACAAAAAACACAAAGAAATTATGAAAATTCCACGTCGAGCGCTGAAGAGTGAAAATCAAATGCTCGGTCTCTGGTTGTGGGCAATGAGCACCCTGCTCTCGGTAACGAGGAGTCCCCACACGAACGTGATCTATGTGTAGTATAAAACATGTGTTTTGTGCGGTTTGAATGGTTGTACCTTCCATAGATTTATGTAGGATGTGATACTTCATTATCACTACTTAACTAAAAGTGAACCATGACTTCTCCCGGCCACAAGTTATAGTTTAACTGACAAAAATGCTGAAATTGTTAGATCGGACGTGTGACTCAGATGCGAACTCCGGTCCCTCCACTCGTTTTGGAGTTTTAGTTCGTCCTTCATAAATTGATCAATGAAAGATAATGTATTTTGTCCAAAATTTAAACCAACAGTGTCTAAGGACGTTTTTAATTAGCACTTAAACAACAAATGGTGTCTAAGGATGTTGAATCGTTGATACCTACCATGTCATTGTTAAGACACTAGGGAGAAGGAAAATTTTCATTTTTATTATGCAAGTTTTAAATGACACAAGGACGAATGGTATCAAAAGTTGATTTGTTCATGTTATCTTTGCTTACTTGCCAAAATTTCGAGATTTAACATTAGTTGTTTGTTTTTTTGGATCTGTTTTCATTGGGTTTTTATGTGGTTAGTAATTGGAATGTAAGTTGTCAATGTGAAACAGGTGCGATTTTGGTATAATTATCAATCCATTTTGCAATTTGAAGAAGCTTGGGCTTATTATATGTGTTATTTTTCTTTTTCAAAAACTTTTTTTTTAAATAAAAAAAACACAGGGTGTGTTGGTTTGTTTAGAATCTCTTGCTCCTCTTCTTTGTCAAATGTGATCAATGTTGTCAGTTGCATAAAATAACGGTTTGTTTAATTTCTGATACACAATAGTGTTATAATGCCGCAGTTTGACAATATTCTACACTAAATTAGCTTCAAATGATTTATATTGCTCTACAACATAACCACAATTCAATTCGTTGTATCTTGATCAATCAGATTCTTCACTCTGTCGAAATTGTTAATATGGCTAAATAAGCTTATCTGAGTTTTTGTTTCCAATGATATTGTACGTGAAGATCACATATAATTTGGGTCACGCCACAAAACCTAGTATCTAACAACAAATGACATGCATCATTACCATGATATTTTAAAGAGCAAATATTACAAATCCCTGATGCAATATGGCTTAGAAGGTACGAAGGCTTGTGGTTCCCTTGTCTACTAACAATATATAAAAATCGAAGTCCAACAAAATTTTATAATTGTCCTCAATTAAATGCACAATCTTCAATTTTATGACCACATTCGTCATTTTGAAACTAAAACTAATTTATTCAATTTTTAAAAATTACATTTTTTAGGTTTATCTTCCCATCATAACTAAATCCCTAAATATTGCAAGTTTATCACTTCAAAAGCTAACTAATTCTAGACACTACTTTTTTGCTTTATTATTTTTGAAGCCTAACTAATTTCCTATGAGTAGGAAAGAAATTTGAATTATTAACATGCATATATGATTTTTTTT
>Ga0209282_1000854_pt1 | contig 15743 bp, 7 predicted proteins | sample Mtrugardesep15_FD_187529 | JGI IMG/M metagenome (GOLD analysis project Ga0209282, IMG submission 187529) | Root nodule microbial communities of legume samples collected from California, USA - M. trunc garden sep15 (SPAdes) (version 2) | ecosystem: Host-associated > Plants > Roots > Nodule...
AAAAAAAAAAAAAAGGAGGAAAAACACACTCTTTTAGGCAGTGTTTTAAATGTTTGTCGTCTTTCTCTTAAAAAAAATTAAGAAAAACTAATTAATTGACATATTTGTAACAAGTGATTCATTTGTGAAAACAGTTGTGCCAAAATGAATCATCGGTTTCATTTTCTTAATGCAATTTAATTAATTTTTTTCAATTATACACTCTAATAAATATTAATTTCATCACTCCAATTCAATATCGACTACTTTGCATTTATGATATAATGATGAATGCACCAATATTTGACAAGTACACTTAAAATCATAATTTTCTCTTTTTCATTTATATATTTTTCTTAATATGTGTTAAATGATTAAATGACCCGCTTATTATAAGATGGAGAGGATAATATATATGATGTGACACAATAAAACCTAAAATTAAAGATAAACTTTTTTTTTAAGAAGCTAAATATAAACTATTTAAAGTGGGTTACTTCAATCGTGTCTATTGAAGATGCGTTAAGAATTTTTTTTAGGAATTTCCAACAGAAAATTTTGTTTTAGAAGTACAAATCTAACACTAATCAAAGAAGGGAAATTGTTTTAGCATTTTTCAAAAATTATATTGACTTCGATAAAAAAAATATACTTTTAATTTTTTAAACAATGTTCTTAAATTTAGTTATTAGAGTAATGATATTTTTACGATAATTGATGGAAAACTCTTGTACAATCATTTCTCTATTGATATTTGTACTAGCATTCTCTATAAAATCATAGCCTTCTCAGTTCTTCCGTTAATTCATTATACGCGTAATACAATACTAAAGTTCTGTTTAATCTGTCTAAAAAGAACTTAAAACTGCACTTATTCTAACCAAATGTATTAATTTGTTCACGTGACATGATCGTTCCCATTTATTAAAAAATGGTTGATAATTGGAACTTTTTCCGCACGGGTACCCTTGTCTCTGATCAACGACGTGTAATTCATCGGAAAAGCACATTTATCTTTTCTTGTATACAGTCTGTTGATTCTCGATCGACCAAAAGAATTCCAAGCACAAGAATAGGAAAGCTGGAAAGAGGCGTTAGGACGGTCATGACAGTCATCATAAATATATAAAGCTTCATCATGTGTCTAAAAAATGTGTTTGCATGAGCCCAACTCTAATGGGAGCATCGTCACTTTGATAATTGATTTTCATTTGAAACTTTTTTTTTTTGTCAAATAGCCTATTGGCCGGAGCTCACACATTTTATTTAATGTGGAGAAGTGAGATGTTTGGGGTTCGATCCTCGACCCCTGCATATATTATGCATTTGTTCCTACCAACTGAACTAAGCTCACAGAGACAAGTTGTCTAAAACTTTAACGACGAATATGGTTGTGAAATCGAACAATAAAATCACACTAATAAATATCCTATCAGTAAAAGTTCAACCGATAAAAATGTCAAAATTATTAAGTCATACATTATGATAAGGGTTTGAACTCCGACCATTTCATTTTGTGTGTGTGAGTTTATAATGACATTTTCATTTTGTCTATCAGAAAAGAACAGAGGAAACAACACACCAAAATTTTACAAATTTATCCTACATCTTGGAAGAGAGAACAACTCTTCAATCCACTCTTATAAGAGTGAAACAAAGAGGTTACAATAAATTAACTTACTAGGTCAGAAAGAAGATATTCTAATTTATATCTATATTTCAAGTCACTCAAAATCACAATTAATCCCAAGAGAAAACAATAAAGAAAGTTTTTTTTTTATCCTTTCTCTAATGAGATCTCACTACCCAAATTGTTTGTGAAATATTTTTCAACCCAAGAATCTTTCACCATAGACTCTCAACCCTAAAGTTATTTCATTTGGTTTACCAAGTTTCTCTCTCTTGAAACTTTCTAAAAAAAAATTAAAGAATGAAGTCTTATATAATGATCAAACCCAGGCTAAATCGCACCACGATTTTCTTGGATTGTGCCCAGATTGGAGCTCGTACATAGTACAAGAATGAAACCTTATATAATGAGTATCAACCATGCATAAAGCGTGGTAGACCAATCGGTTTCAAATATAAAAATCAATATTGAACAAGAAAATAAGTTTAAAAGGAAGATAACTCAAATGAGGATGTGGAAACTCTAAGAGTCGTTTGACAACATTAAATTTTAAGTTTCAGAAGAACTGATCATGCACCTGAAATTTATGAAAATAAAGATATCTCAATAAATTATATCATGAATGAAATGGGATGGAACCGAAACGAAGTCAATGTTGACATGTTTGTATATATAATATAGTGTTATATGTGATAAGTGACAATGCAAATCATGAATTAAAGTCTATAAAAGATTATAGATAAAGAAAATATCGGTCGATGGAAAGAGACAATTCCAACAAAATCAAACTCGCTTTGTCTTGATCGGGAGATTTATTATTTAAATGAGATCTTGATATTTGATATCGCAAATTTAGAAGGATTTGAAATTAAATATGTTGCATGCACAAAGTTTGATTGGATTTGGAGATTTATTATTTAAATATAGCAAATGTATAGGGGAAATTTGAATATAGTCACAAACACAAATCCAAATCATTTAGGTACACACAACAATACACATTAACCAATGTTTTCAATACTAATAACAATAAATTGATTTTTTTTTTCTCTTTTTACTTATTTTCATTGTATGTGTGTCTAAAGTAAATATATTTGTGGTTGTGACCACACAAGAATTGCTCTTGATATAGACATATTTAGTTGATTGTGTACTACAATGATTGTGATGTCACTTGATCTTAGTTTAAATAATGCCCTCAAGAAAAGGATAAACAACTTGAATTGGTCATGAAGTACCATATCTTAGTTCAAACGAGGATATTAATGTATTTTGTTAATTATATGTATTGTGATATTTTGTTAGTAAATATAGATATCGGAATAAAGTCAAGCATATGTTTTGTATCTTAGAGAAACAACATAATCAAGGAAGTGGAGAGATGATCATATTACAAATACAAGAAACTTATGGATTTTTTAATTATTTGACTTCCTTCGTCTCATATATGATTGTCCTTATGAGGGGGAGACATAAATGTATGCACTCTATTTCCCTTAACCATTGTTTTATATCATTGGGTTTTCATGGTAAGGTTTTTAACGAAGCAGATTATCACACACAAAAGAGATATTGTACTCTTTTTCCTTCATTAGAATTTTTTTTCCATTCGGCTTTTCTCTAGTAAGGTTTTAAGGAGGCATATCCTCGATGGGCATCCAAACAGAAGTGTTATAAAAATTAATATTTGGATGTCCAAATAACAAATGAGTTAATGGATCATACTACTAGACTATTGAGCTTGTACCATAAACTATTGTATTTCCCTATAAATAGAGTTCACATATAACATTTTTTAGTACACTAAAAAATAATAGGATACTTTTATCTTTTCCTCTCTTTCTCTCTATTCTTGATCTTATTTTCATAACATAAATGTTACATTAATATTTTAAAATGTCTATTATTTTAAGACAAATAAAAAAGGCTAAATAAACAACTATTTTAACACATAAGGAGTATAAGAGTGGTACTATCAAGTACCAACACATACACACTTTTCAATATATATTTTTATTGGTTAAAATTCATATTATTTTCAACAAATTATACATGAATTTTAACCAATAATAAAACTTAACAATAAGAGAAACACAATCTAGAGTACGCGTCAGCACCAACTTATGTTACCGACATTTTTTTTTGCAGTAGCAGGTTCTAAACAATCCCCAACATTTACCACCTAGATGAAAACCTTCATAGCGACAAGTGTTAGCGCAATCTTCACTATTGAAACATAACTCTTCAAACATACGACTCTTTTCCCTACAATGCTTTCGTCATTCGGTTTGTACCACCATCTCTGCATCAACCAATCATTAATATGATTAACAGAAATATAGCTTAATTAAATAGTTTCATGAACTACGTATTATTTATTTCTATATGAACTTGTAAGACTTACCAAAAGCAAGAAGAATAAGTACAATGAGGAAAAATCCAAAGTGAGCTTTGTTCATGATTACCACTTGTTAATAAACAAACTTGCATCGGATTATCTACTTATAATGGTGGAGGGTGTAGAAAACATTTTTTGTTGTTGTTGAAAACATACCGTTTAAATTCATTTTGGAGTTTATGTTAATTTGTTTACGGCATTAGTTACACTAGTAGAGCTCATGTTTGGCTCATGGGACTCCCAAAATAATTTGCAACTCTTCAATACCATCTTGCATATACTCGATAAATATAAGAATAAATAGAGCCAATTTTGTTCCTCTTCAAATTGGTCTGTTAGATTCTTTTTTTTAAGGGAAAATTGGTCTTTTAACTAAACATACTAGAAAGGTCTCTAAGATGCATATGTGCATTAATGATTGTATATATTGTAATAAAGGTTCTAAAAAACTTACAGTAAAAACAGCGGCGACAAAAAGGTATAGATACTGTTTTTCTCCGTTTTAGCACAATGAACAAAAATCACAAAACCGATGTGATGAAATGTTGTTACGGCCGCAACATACAGTAGGGAACAAATTGATTGACTCATTTGATTTTTTTTTATGCTCGTCTCTTTTAAAAATATTAAAACCTAAATTTATTAGTGGTTAATTTGTTGTGGAAGAAACAAATTAAATTCAATATAAAATTATGAAAACAATTATAGCTATGAAATTATGAAGAAACAATTAGAAATTAAATTATGCATTTTCCTTTATTTTTTAGTTTAACAACTTGTAGATTCGGCTGATGGTAAAAGAAATAAAAAGAGTACGTGATTTGTCAAATCATTATTTAAGTGTCAAAAATAGTGTGTTAGAGGATGTGATAGTAACATTTTCCTTATTCTTATGTTTGTGGAGTGTTAGCAAGATGTGATGTAGAAGAGTTGCAAATTATTTTGGGTGTTCCATGAGTCAAACATGAGTTCTACTAAAATTAATTGTAACTAATGCCATAAACGAAGGAACATGAACTCCAAAATGTAGTTAAACGCCAGGTTTTCAAACAACAACAAAAAAATTGTTTTTTTACATCCTCCACCTCTTATAAAAAAGATAACATGATGCGAGATAGTTTATTCACCGGTTAATAACACAGCTTTGGGTGAAGAATGTAGTATTAATCATGAACAAGACACGCTTTGGGGTTTTATTCATTTTGTTTAATCTCCTTGCTTCTAGTAAGTCTTATATAAGTGCATTCTTGAATAATTGATACGTAGTGAATGAAATTTGCTAGTAAGTTGTATTTTTGCTAATCATATTAATGACTGATCAATGAATCAATGCAGAGATGGTGGTACAAGCCGAGGAGTTTAACTTTGCTCCATTTACTCCGCTTCATTTTAGAGTTGAGAGTTGTTTGAGAAGGAGTCGTCAGTATAAAGGGATTTGTTTAAGTGATGCAAGTTGTTTTAAAGCTTGTAGTTTGGAAGGTTATGCATGTGGTAGATGCGAAAAACGCATGCCATACCTGGGTGGTCACTGCTGTTGCAAAAAGTCTTGTTAACTCAAGTTGGTGCTCGTGGTGTTCTACCTTGTGTGTTTCTCTTCCACTTAAAAAAAGTGTCAAAACCATTTTTACAATGTGATATCTCATGGGTTAAGATCTTCTCTATTTTTTTCTATTGTTTGTGTTTGCTTTTGAAAATATAAATGCAAAAGTGTCATATTCAATGAGTCTAAATCTTTTTTATATATTACAAAAACATTTAAAAACTATAGTAATGGAGAAAATAAATGAAGAGGGAGATTGAAGAGGATCCTTTTAAAAAATCAGATGATTTGGATGCACTCCTTCTTCCTTCCCAAAAGGATATGATAAACTAGTTGTCATAGTTGGAGATTTATCGAAGACTAAGAATATTTAGGTATTGAACCAACGAAGACATTAAGGCGGAAATTATAGTAGAGGTGAGATTGTGAATGACGAAATGGATCACAAGCCACAATAAACATAATAGAAAAGGTATAATGAATCTTTCTCGTCGTTCAACCATTGGAGAAGAAACAAAACCACAACTTCCACGGTTTGCGAAGAAATTACGCTGAGGAAGGGGAAAGAGTGAGTCGTGCTCTAATATTCCAATAATATTTATTTTGGATGTACGATCAAATAAATTTAACGGTTGTAATTTTGGTGTAAGTCGTCTAGTAATAAACTAGAGGAGTCTCTATATCATTTAAGCAATCTAAGGGGAGGTGAGTGTAATTTTAACTACCGACTCATTGGTTCAACCAACAATTCATTCATGCAATACCTTGATCAAATCGATCACCATACTATTCTTAAAACATAAAACTGAATAATTACTTGAAGTTCAAGAGAACTATGCTTCAGAAAAAATTACAAAGTAATTTTGAATCCAATTTGAATATTTAATCCTTGCAATATGAAGTTCAAGAAAGAGAGAATATGGTCATATAAGAATGTTTTAGATTCACTTGCATATTTTCGAGTAAACCAATGATCATAAGCCGAAGAAATTCATTAAAACATTGAATGGAGCCAGAAAATATATCACAAGTAGATAATTTTATTTAGTTTGCTCTTCTACCTCTGAGAAAATTGAAGCTTCAAATAAGGCAAAGCTAGCTAGTAGCTAGTACATTACAGTTTACACTAGTTAAAACCAGTGAGTTACTACATAAATTTATTTGTCTTGGTCGCATAGCATGTGGCATTGCAAAGCCATTCATTCAACAAAGCCTGGTGCAAAAGCAACGATGGCGCAAGCCCTGGCATCTGCCACCAGAAAACCCTTCGTTCCTGCAAACAAGTGCACAGTTGTGGTCACCTACACATGCACCTTTGTATCCATGGCTCTGTGACTCACACACTCTTGCTTCTGCATGCATCGCCACTTCTGCAATTTCATTCATTCAAATAATTAATACTAAGTTATAATACAATAAACATTGTCTTATGATAACACCTCTTCAAGCTGTTTTCTTCTCTACAATGATCAGTGAATCAATGTGGCAATTGAGGTTATCTTTTTATAGATGGTTTTAAGCGTGCATGACTTGTGAGATAAAAGCATTGGTGATGATGGTTTTGATCATAGAGACATTGGAAATGGGTGATATGATATGATATCTATTCACGTGACACATAGCAGCATGCATGATTGTACATGTTTAAATGCGATAATCTGAAATGGAGTTGTCGTTTTGTGCTTTATATGGTAAGTCCCAAGGAGGAACTGTTTCATGTTTTCTCTTATGGTAATTTAAGACATTGGTTGGTTGGTTTGGTTTTGACAGTGAAAACACCAGCTGCAGTTTCACATGCATGCCACCTTTGCTTAATCTCATCGATATTTGCTTAAAAGATCCTAATTGCTCACAGACCCTTAAAAGATCCAGAAATTAAGCAATGCAATGTTCGGACTTAAGAAGGTCACTAGTCACTAGATTGGGACATACGAAGTGAACTGACTTGAAGACAGAAGCAGCATGCAGAACATTTAAGAACATTCAAACACAACACATTCAACACTCAAATATTCATTCAACATTCAAATAACATAAAATAAAATCTGTGAACAATTTAAGGGACTTTTGAGCAACTTTGAATCTCATCTCATGTCCTCCTAAATAATTTTGTGGTAACTTATTTGGAATGTACATTTTCAGAAAAATTATAAGTAATAAATTTGTGTGCCTTCAAGGTGTATATTTCTGAAATTAATTATGCAATTTTGTAGGAATATGGAGGGTAGATGAAGTTTTTTTTTTCTATCGAGTAAAATATTTCATTCAAAATATTCAATTAAAAAGAATTTTGTTAATGAATGTCCTAATAATTCAATTTTCATTGCATTGAATACATAAAAGTCAAATACTAGTTCTATAAAAACCGTAATCAAATTGATCACGAATTAGGGGGTCGGGGCTGGATGGTAGTTCAACTAGTTTGGGATTAAAGTAGTTGATAAGTTCAAGTCAGGGCAATGAGAAAAATACTAATATTTACCATTAAAAAAATTAGGGTTAAATATATTTTTAATCCTTGCAAAATTACAAGCTTTCAAGTTTAACTCCTTCAAAAAAATTATTCACTTTTTGTCTCTATTTGAACTTTATAGGACTATTTTGGAGGACTAAAAGTATTCATTTTTTGTAATTTTTTTTTCAAAATAAGGTATATTCTTACAAACTACAATATTGTGAAGGACTAAAATTACTATTAATATTTTATAGGGACTAAACTTAAAAACTCGTTATTTTGTAGAGACTAAAAACATATTTAACCCAAAAAATTATTACTCACAATTCAATTATCGCTAATAAACAAAGAGGATGAAATTGCAAAGAAACACAATATTCAATTCAATACTCTTTCCGTCTCTAATTATAAGCACCTTTTCAAAAATAAAATAGAATTATTGTCCTGAAATATAAGTTCCTATACTACGTGCATTTTTTTCAAACATAACTTTAAGAGCAAATAGTCACTTTAGTCTCTGACTCTGCACCTCGCTATCACATAGGTCCCTGACTCAGGATTAATACAAACAAGTCCCTGACTTTACACTTCCGTTATCACTTTAGTCTATGCCGTTAAAAAAATCTGTTAAGTGATGATGTGGCATGCTGACAAGGAGTATGACGTGTCACATGGACTAAAGTGAAAGTAAAAAATGGTCACTTTGGTCCCTGAATCGAAAATCAATATCCTCAATTTACTGTTAGATCCTTAACTGTGTATACTTACTGTCAGTTAGGTCCCTAAATCAAAAATCAATATAATCAACTTACTGTTAGGTCTCTGACTGTGTATACTTACTGTCAGTTAGGTCCCTGACAGTAAAAACGAAATTTCACTAAAATCCTTAGCAAATTGTTAGTTTAACATGCTAACTAAGATATGTTATGGATTTATTAGTACAAGAAAATAAAAGAAGCTTTAGAGCAAAATCTCTTCATTTTGTCTTTGAAACTCTATGTTTCTCTTAGTTGGTAAATATAGAGAACTTCTCTTCTGTTTGTAAAGTAATTTGGTTGGTTTTGTAATTACAAGCAAAAGAAAAACATATATGAGATTTAAGTGTGAACAAGTTCTACGCTACAAGTTTACTTTTATTTATTTATTATGTTTGAACACTACCTTGTTTATCTATTCTATGATGATTTAAGTTATGCTCCTAATTGGAGAACTACATTGTTTATCTATTCTTTCATGAGTTAAGTTTGCGTGTAGGTTTAGTAAAAAAAAGAGTTAAGACTAGAAATATAAAGTAGAGGTCTTAATCATTTACTATAATGGTTATTGGTTGCATTGTAGTACCTGCATTAATGGTCTTAATGAATTAAGTATATTATAGACAATTCTGACATGTAGATTCAATGTTCATGGTTATAAATAGATGTGTATTGACTTCATGATCATGAGATTGTTGAGATATGAGATATGATTAATGAGATATGAGATATTTCTTTTAAAAATATATGGCCACAATTTCATGTGTTATTCTGTTATAGATTTCATGTGTTATTCTCAAGTAGTGAAACTTTGCATTCCCTTATATCAGAAATAGTTTTTTTAGAGTATCTGAACAATATGCCACCACATCTTGTTTAATATTTTGCTGAATCATTATGTAATGACTTATTGAATTATATGCTCAAATATGGTGCAATCTTTTGATTACTCTATGGTTGACATTAATGACTTAATAGTTATGTTATGGAAACATTTGTTATTAAACTACATAATCATTTTTATAAGTGTTATAATAATATTTTGGTATTTAGCACATATACCTTAGTGTTGTCAGTAAGTAGCATGTTAAACTAACAACTTGTCAAGGCTCTTAGTGAAATTTCATTTTTACTGCTAGGGACCTAACTGATAGTAAGTATACACAGTCAGGGACCAAACAGTAAGTTGATGATATTGATTTTTGATTCAGGGACCTAACTGACAGTAAGTATACACAGTCAGGGATCTAACGGTAAATTGAGGATATTAATTTTTGATTCAGGGACCAAAGTGACCATTTTTTTACTTTCACTTTAGTCCCTGTGACATGTCATACTCCTTGTCAGCGTGCCACATCATCACTTAACAGATTTTTTTAACGGCAAGGACTAAAGTGATAACGGAAGTGTAGAGTCAGGGACTTGTTTGTATTTAATCCTGAGTCAGGGACCTATGTGACAGCGAGGTGCAAAGTCAGGGACTGAAGTGACTATTTGTTCATAACTTTAATTAAACGAACAACACAGTATTTGCAAAAAAGAGCAATTTCCCAGATAATTTATAAAGAAGGCGGATTCAATGTTGTGAATAAAACCCACTCTTGTTTCCTTAAAAAAAAAACCCACTCTTGTTTTAGGCCCATTACGTTATCTAAAGTTTCTTTTTCAAAATTCTATACTCATATTTGACTTAATATTATTCATATATAGCTAATTAAAAAATAATAATCATCTCTAATGTTAATAAAATTTGAATGTATCATAGAAAGAAAAAAGATACAAAGCAAACGATTAAGTCTTGGACAGAACCATACATATACTATTCTAGTGTGATTTTGAACTAGGGCTAGTATTCGTTGATATAATCAGAATTAGTGTGACTTGGTCACCTCAGTTACACTTATCCACGGTGCGCGATATGTAACACTCGTCCACACTAGAAGTCTCGTTATGGTTTTATCTTTCTCTCAGCTACATGATTCTTTAGAAAAGATTCGCTATGTTGCTTTCCCACCATGTAGTCACTGGACATGTTGAATGATTCTTTAAGCTTAGATACCTCTCATTATATTCTTCTGAGTTAGCATTTACTTAGATTCTTCAATAAAACACACCACATAATCGAATTTTTCTAACATTGATCGGAAAATCTTCTACGGGATAGTTGTTTGATCTATCTAAAAACCATGAATCTTCATCTTTTAGGCAAACACAAGGGTTTTTTTTTTCTTTCAAAATAAGCATCGACGGTCTCATTGTTCTTCATGACAAGAATTTCAACCTCTCTAAAGCGCTTGCAACTGAACTTGTCATACTTTGTTCGAACCTTATATTTCTTTAGGCCCAAAACTAAGCTATTCACACACCCACTCATCGCAACAAGCCAGTAAATCTGATACCTTATTTCATATTCAATATTGCTTCAAGGTTACAGAATCCTCTATAACCATCGACCAACGACATTCTACTATCATTCGCCATCATTGGAAGGATTTCATCCTTCACCTACTATATAAGAGGACTCAAACAATCCTCCAAGAAACGATCTTTATACGATTATAATGTTTTACTCACATACTAACTTAAGCGTGTGTCAGAGTGTTTTTTGCGGGCACCCCGTCATTTTAACTACCAACTGCTCACGAAACCTTGTTTTTTTTATTCTCTCGTATCAGTAGTTTTACAAAATCTTTTACTAAGCCCCTATATAAGTCTATATAATATCTTGACCGAAAAACAAAAAAACTATAGTAATATGTAACGGTTGGTATTTTATGCTCCCTAACTGGCGATGGTTTAGACGTTAGTTGGTGCCTCACCTCACCAGACTGCACCTTAATTTAATGTTTATGATGATTTAAAACATTATTTTCTTAAGTGTCTCACCTCACAAACAACCATTTATTGTCGCTTCAAAACTTCGACATGAACAGCAAGAATACACAACTCTATGAGGTGGAGTAGGGGCTTTTATTTTCTAAAGTGTCCCTTTTGACTTCATATATCTATTTCATTTCCAAATATCTTTATTAAAAAATTGGATTCCACTCAATCTCAAACCCATGCTTGTCTTTTCGTTCCCCTTGGGCATAGAAATATTTGGCTAATATTGATGACAGGTTGTGTAGAAATTATTGCAGGAGTTATGAGTGATTTGAGTTTCTTTCATAATATTTTGACATCATAATTTTGATGTCAAATAGTGTCCTTTAATTTGATTCTTTTGTGTCTTTTTGAAATTTTTAAACGTGTATCATATGCCATGTTAGTATTTCAATGTTCAAATAACACAACATTGTTACGACTGTTATATAACATATCAAGCCAAATTTTAAAGAGAAAAAAATGGATATATGTAGTACAATTTATTAAAAAAAAATGTGAAAATGTTCATTATTAAAATACTGATAAATTATATGAAAAAGTATCAACTTGGTTTATGCATTTACCCTAAACGCTTTCAATAACTTTTCTGTGGCAAAGCCTTGCTGGTCCAAATGGTGGCCATTCTCGTCTAATTCATTCTTCATGCCTTAAAAGACGCAAAAAGTGTAATCGAAAAAAGAAGGCAAACGGGTATGTAAAAGCAAGTTGAAAATCAAAGGGAGATTAGAATATTGATCAATGATAGATGACACGGAGGAATGAGTGGGTTTTATGATGAAATTTGGTGCATAAAAAGTTAAAGTAGACTCTGTACTATTAGACATTCAATGTTTAATGGGACCTTAATGTCTTGCCAGACACACACTTTGTACTCAAACATGGGCTGTTAAAGCTGGGACCAAGTTATATACTCAAACTCTTGCTGTAATATTCTCAATGACACAGCTTAAAGAGTGAGATATCTATAATTTAAAGTAAGAAATGTTGTACATCCTACCAAATATCAGTCTTTAGGGACCCCATTTCTACAAAATTGTATATGCTTGATTCCTTGTATGCTGGAACCATTCAGCATATAGTTTATGGTGTACTACTCCAAAATGACTAATACATACTTTATACATAATTACATATATGTGCTGTCTTGTTCAAGTTTCTAAATGAAATTAAAGTCTAATGAACAAGTGGACAAATTTTCCAAGGTAAAATAAAGAATTTATTTTCCAAGAACAAATAAAGATGGCCCTTAAGTCTAAACTCTAAATTACTATGTCACATATTCTAGAACTCCAAGTGCATGATAAATATTCGTTTTTCCTTTTCACTATTGGGGCACAGATCATGACAGTTCAAACATATTTAAGCATGAATATAGACAAAACAACAAACATATAGATCAAATTAGGTCCCACCAAAATTTACAAGAAATTTATACAATAAAATAAATAGACCAATAAGTCCTCTGCATATATCAATATAAGAATTCAAAAAACAAAAGATCCCCTCAATAGTAATAACCAAAATAATAAAGCAAAAAGAATATATAATTATATCTGCTTCAACACAAGATAATGATTAACATTGAAACTTTCTTAATCAGAAGTTGAAGGCTTGGTCTTCAAGCGGTACAAGAGCTTCTTCTTCTTAGAGCTTGAATTGTCAATTGTGAGAACAACTTTCCCAGGTTCACCAATTTTGTAGTTGTTGCAAAGCACTGGTTCTTCTGATGAAGCAATTTTTCTAGTCTTCTGGATTATCACAGTGTAGCTTCCTTCTGAACTTGGTACAAACTCTGCACCATAGCTTATGTCCCACCCAATTACTCTTAGCTCCCAAGAGAGTAGACAGTTCTACAAGTAATTCCCAACAACAAAATTTCAATGCATTATAAAATAATTCAAAGCTTATAATATAATATTTATCTATTTCGGACTAATTGTCGCTTTTAAATATCAAAGAAACATTAAGTTAGTTATCTACTTTGAAGTAATAAAATTAACTATAGAAATGACTGTGTCTATGATTTTGCTAAACTTGGCCAAATCACGTGGCATTGTCATTTGTGATGTTGGCAAAAATTGTACTTTGAACCCTCAAAAAATTAATGTGTCATGGTCATTTTTGATAAGTCATGGTCAATGCAAAATATACTTGTTTGTTACTACTTTGAACTAAAATGAAACTCTCTTATTCAGTCATTCCAATTGAAGTATGTTTGTTTCCATGTTTATTTTATGATTCCTTGATAAAGCATCTATCTCAAGTCAGGGCATAGTTAAAGCACAGATGGTTGCATAAAATAAGGTAAACAAACAAAAGAGGAAAAGGACAAATAGACCAGAGGAATCCTAGGAAAGATTACACAATCCAATGCAACGTTCCTTGGATACTCAATCTAAAAAACCAATCAATCCTGACAAAACACAGAAAGGTAAAAAAAAGCAACCAAACTCACCTCAGTAACTGGAAATTCCACGGTGTGTTTTGCCGCAGGCCTGACTGTAATTTCTGTAACAGCATCACTAATTCCAAATTCACCATCTTTGCTTAGTCCACCATATTTGACTGAAAGTTGCTCAGGAGCTATGTAACTGAAAAATCCATAAAACATATTAAGACACTAAACAAACTAGGAAAAAAAGACATGAACAAGAAATTGTTTAGTCTTATTTTGCTATGTTTTTTTATTTACCTTAAAAGAGTTTCAGCTGATTTGGAAGGTCCAGCAAATACAAACTTGCTTTTTGTTCTTTGTGTAAGAAATGGACTTATCATCCTGTTCACAGCTAAGTACCACCATGGCACATTGATAAACACCTACAAACCAAAATCAAATAAAACAAAGATTAAGAAACTAAACAATTTAATTTGTATTTGATTAAATATAGTTAAAGAGCATTAATATTCATAATTCTAAATTGAAGAACCACAACGGTAACTAGGATATCAAAATTTAAGAACAGCGACTGCGGCCGCGTCTGTTTAGTGCATGTTTGGTATCACGATGTGTTTGTTTGTCGCGATTTCAACAAACTCAGTGTGATATCAAACATGCAACTAATATAACTGAAACTAGAAATAAAATTATGCAAAGTAAAGTATTAGTACCTGTTTGGCTACAAATTCAGGATAATTATCTTGAAGCAATTGAAGGGCTTGTTTTGTAGCTTGTCTAAGCTCCCATTTGGTAGGTCCAGGAGAGTTCTTAAGATCATTAACTTGAACAATAGTGCAAATACCACCAGGGGTAAAATCCAATTTCCTTATACTCTTCTCCAAGACCAGAATTCTCCATTTCAAGAACTTTTCTCTCTTCTCTTCATCAGAAAATGTTTTCTTATAAACCTCCTTGTTATCAAACTCTCCATAAATATTATAACAAACAGGGTGTCCTTCTTTGTCATATCCATGCATGTAAACAGTTTTCTCTAAATATTCATCACCTAAATTTTCATCTAATAATAACTCTTCAATTTTGAACTCTTTTCTCCAACGGATTGTGTTCTTGATCATTGTGAATGCTTCTTTCACTTTGAAGTCTCTAGCACGTAGAAACTTCAACAGAATCACATCGGTTCTATCGTCTGCGAGGAGTGGTATCCCCCATATTGAAACCTCTTCTGGTTGTTGTTGTTCTGGTGAAGAAGCTTGCACCACCTTTGGTTCCTCTGGAACTGATGAAGCTACAGCTACAACAGATTCTTCAATTGCTTCAACTGTTTTTGCTCCATCTTCATCTACAGAAGAAGAAGCAGCAACCTCTGTTTCTTTCTTTTCTGCTTCTTCTTTTGGTTGTTCAGCTTCAGTTGTTGCTGTTGTTGTTGGTGTTGAAACTTCTTCATCTGCAGTAGTAACAGCAACAACAGATTCTGTTTCAGAAACCTGTTCATTGTTCTGTTCATCTTTCTTGTTGGTCTCTTCAGCAGGTGGTTGTGATTCTGCTTCTGGTGTGGGCTCGGGCTTTTGTTCTTTAACTGGGCTTGGAGTAGCAGAAGCTGGTGCAGAGAATTCATGGTTGTTAAGTGCTTCTTGAATAAGCTGTTTCAGCTCTGTAAGTGCTTTCTTCTCAGCTTCAGGTAACTCACCAACAATAGTACTCT
>Ga0209282_1000855_pt1 | contig 15733 bp, 11 predicted proteins | sample Mtrugardesep15_FD_187529 | JGI IMG/M metagenome (GOLD analysis project Ga0209282, IMG submission 187529) | Root nodule microbial communities of legume samples collected from California, USA - M. trunc garden sep15 (SPAdes) (version 2) | ecosystem: Host-associated > Plants > Roots > Nodule...
AATACCTTTTCTGTTTTTGACTTGGTAAGATAGGATTTTACTTTTTCTGGATTATAGGTGCAGTTTGGTTTTTGTTTTATTTATTTATTTTAAATATTTGATTTTCTTTTGATAAGCGTGTTCAGAACTTTGATTAATTTGGTTTTTACTGGGGATTGAGCACTATGAAACTGAGTAGTCTTATGCAAGCAACTAATCTTTCAAGTTTTCATTTTTTGTATTATTTGGTCATAGTTCTAGACATATTTTATTGCAGGACTCGCCTGACCCCTTGGCCAATTCACTTTTGCAACCTCAATTTCCTGGAACCCTTGTGTTGGAACTTGATTGGTTGCCCTTGCGAACTGATAAGAATGATCCACTGGTACTCTGCATTGCTGGAGCAGATGGTAGTTTTCGCCTTGTTGATATTAACGTGTAAGTGCCACAAGTTACTCAAAGGAGTCAAGAGTGATCAGCTCCTTCCTTTAGTGTTATTATCAAAATATGATCGGATGTTGTTGTTGTGGCTTAGAGCCTTAGACTACGTTGGATGCAGGAAAATGTTTTTTTTTTTTTTTGACTCAAACGTGAAAAAGATTTTAGCAATTATGAAAACATTCATCTTGATGTTAAAATTTTCATAAAAAAAATAGCCTTAGCATAAGTAATGTCATTTCATTCAGTCGTTCCTTCATTTAGATCCTTTTGACAACAACAACAGCTGCTAAGCCTTTTTCTACTGGGTGGGATTAGATGTATAGGTTAGGTGTGAAAATATCACCTCTAAATCTCTTAATGGTTTGGCCTATAGTTTTCTTTGGCCATCCTTTACCTCTAGCTACAGAACTATCTTCCATCCTTTATCAGGGCCTCCGTAGGTCTTCTCACTATTTTTAACCCTTCAATATGATGCACGATTATCTACGACCAACAAAAATTTTGTACTATGCATTTTTTGGTCAAGTAAAGAAACATATTTGTCAAAAAGCATGCTAGTGATCCATACTTTTTGTTGACATGGTTTTTACAATTTGAGCTGTTAATGGTTATATTCTTGAAGCAATGTGATTTTACATACTTTTCAATAATCCATAAGGATTTTTTTCTGAGCCATCCTCATTAATGATTGTGAGCTTTTCTGTCATTTTTTGTTCCTTTGCTTTGTTGCGAGAGAATATTCAGCTTGTAAAACAAATCATTTTCTTCCATATTAAAAGTACCTTTCATAGGGATTTGGTCCTATTTTTCCTTTACAGATTCCAATTTCTCCCATTTTCTAAGTTTGTTGAAAGGTACTCAGATGATCGCTTCTCTAGAATATCTGGTTTTGTACCTTAGACAACTTTTAAATGATATTTTTCATCAAGCCATGATTTATTTTGAGTGGATGTGGGGTGATCTCTCTTCTACTCACATAATGCTATATGTATTTGATTGGCCATGATTTCTGTTTGGACACCTTTTAGATGAGAAATCTTTGCCGGTATGATTTTAAGATTTTATTTCCAGATTGTTCATGTAGTAGTTCCCTTCATCATCATACCTCGAATACCATTTATTTTTTATTTTCATCAATATATAGATGGTGAAACTAGACTTCGATGGTTTTGGCATGTAGAGCGAAGACCCATGGATTTTGTAGGAAGAAGAGTAGATTAGATGGAGGAGATTAGACAGAGGGTAGTCAAATCACTAGAGGCAGAGGTAGACTTAAGAAAACTATAAGAGAAACTACTAATAAAGATCCAGAGATTAGTGAGTTGGATAGAAATATGGTATAATATATATGATAGAACATTATGGAGTCGTTTGATCCATGTAGCCATCCCACTTAGTGGGATATAGAACATTATGTCGTCGTCTGATCCATGTAGCCGACCTTACTTAGTGGGATAAGGCTTGATTGTTGTTGTTGTATATGTACATGAATATTTTAGAAATACTTCATGCAAATGATTGTTACAATATACACAATGATTTTGTATGTAATTAAATCTGTAATCATTGAATCAAGAAAACACTCTTTGAATTAATATATTATTAGTTTATCAATTAACTACTACCCCTCTAAATTTATAAAATTTCACAGTCCCAATGTTATTAATTTATAGCGATTTTTTTTTTTATGTACGTGTATCAATAGGATGAGTGAGTGGAGCAAAATTTGACCATCTATGTATGATTAAGAGCTGTTCCTCTCACTCTCAGATAAGTAAGAAAGAGCCTCTCCAAATCTCACTTGTTACATACATAACTTACATACCAAAGAGGAAGGGAGAGGTATGTAGGAAGGATTTTGTATTGGAAATGGACCTGCTTGGTAAAAGAAATTAGAAATTTTGAATAATTAATTATACACACATTTTTTAAAATATTCCTTTTCACGTGGAGTTATTTTTGAGCTCAACAAAGTGCAACATCGATTGATATTTAGTTCATCATGTTTCATTTTAGAGTTATGAATCTTCTGATAGAGATTCAAGGTGAATCAATCACCAAGCCTTGTTATATAGGTGCCACATGGCTAATAAAAGTTGTTCCGATTTAGGGAATTTCTGTAATTGACTGACTTTATGAATGACACATACTTTTCTTTTCATGCAGAAATGACAAACGATTTGGTTCTGCACCCCGGATCAGAAAAACAAAGGAGAGATTCCGAGCAATGCCTATATGTTGTCCCATACTACTCCCTTCACCACATGCTTTGGTAATATGCTAATATTAAATTTACTGATCTAACTAAACAAGCAAAATATTATATTTTCTCATTGTCTACTACCAACTATCAATGGTGGATGGCAGTTCAAGGTGGACAGCCAAAATTCTGCCATAATAATATGGTTGATGGCGTTGCAACCCATGGTGTAAACGTGGCGGCCCTAATAAACAAACACACACACATATGCCAAAAAATCTGTAGAGTATAATTAAAAAAAAACAAAAAATCAACAGAAGTGGAGAAACGAAAGGGTAGGAAGCGTGATATACTCAAATCAAAAGCGTACTAGTTGAACAAAAACAGAACCATGAGAGCAAAATGAAGATAATAAAATGCTCAAATAAAAAGTGGACCGGTTGGAGGGGAAAAAACAAAATAACATATTTAAGATAACAGAAAGAAGAGAAGAAAGTGACAAAGATAAGGAAATAACAGAGAGGTGTTTTTTTTTTTTAAGATCATGAAGAAAATGAGAGGTTAGTTTAAAGTAGATGGAAGTTTGAGGCTAAGAGTTCTGATGGAGAGTGGTGGCTGAAGGCTTTCATGAGGCTACTGCTGGTTTACAGTGTAAGCGCCTTAGGATTTGTATGGGTCACATTGATTTTAGGTTGGCTTTCATGAGATCTAGAAAAAAAATGCGTCAAGACTAAAATACCCTTGTGAAAAAGTAAAACATCACATTAATTGGACTAGTTGAAAGTAGTAGTTGTAGAGTAGTCTGGTGTATAGACTATTTAAATAAATGAGGGTATCATTGAAAGAAAAATATTCTCTTGGTATTTTGAAGTAACATATAATTTGAAACAGCAAGATATTCTTCACATGACCCTTATAATGCGACGGAGGGAGTAATCACTACTCTTGTATAGATATAAATTATACCAGCTCTTTATTTATTTTCAGTGTTTCATTAAATATCTGCAGGCACTGCAAATGATTTTGCAATTGGGTGTTAAACCATCTTGGTTTAATACGTGTAGTACAACCATAGGAAAAAGGCCTCACTTAATTCCAGGAGCTCCTTCACCGACGGGGGATCTTCGCACATACATGATCAACATACCACCTCTTGGAGACTCTGTGGTGCCAGAGATGCTTCTAAAAGTATTGGAACCATATCGAAAAGAAGGTTTTTATTTTCTTATGAAGAGTTTCAATTATGAGATTTCTTTCACTTGAGATTTTATACTTTCAGTGTTAAAAACACTACTAATGTTTCCACTGTTAAGGTTGCATGCTTGACGATGAGAGAGCCAAGTTGTATGCTAGTATTGTGGATAAAGGCTGTGCTGCAAGATTTGCTTTTGCGGCCACAGTATTTGGTGAATCCTCAGAAGCTCTGTTTTGGCTACAGCTTCCTCAAGCGCTTAAACATTTGATTAATAAGTCATCAAGAAAGCCACCGTCAAAAGGGCCTACAACAGAGTCTGTCTCTGAGGTTGATGAAACATCTTTACTGTCTAGGATATCATCAAAGGGAAAACCAACAGAAGAAATGGTAAGAGATGCATTGTAGGTCTTATTTATAGCATCTTTTGAGGTTCTTTCACATGACAGACCTTTTATTGTTACACATTTTAATTGTTGTTTAAAGAATTGCTGTTAATGTTGAGTTTCAAATTCTTAGTGAGTTTTGCTTTTGGATTAACAGAGTCAAGGTCAACAAAGGTTGATGGCTTTTGACCAAGAAGAGTTGTGGAAAAGTGCCAGTGAGCGTATTTCTTGGCATGAAAAATTAGAAGGTGAAGAGGCTATACAGAAACGTGTACACGAGTAAGTAAATCTATCATTTCTTCTATCATTTTATTGATATTATATGGCTTAGCTTGACTTCTTTAGCACTGAAGATATTTAGCTCAAACTCTTGTGAAACTCAGTGGTTGTAGTACAAATCCATCAATTTTTTAAGTGCTGTACTATTTGAAATTATAGCGTGCAAGACATTGTATTAGGTCTCACACTTCTGTGACAGAAACCATTTTGAAGTTTCTTTTCTTTTAATACTTTGGGTGGAATTATTACTTTCCTAGTTATATTCTCATTTTCAATTCCTTTTGAATTTGGTGCTATCAGACTTGTATCAGTCGGAAATCTTGAAGCGGCAGTTAGTTTATTGCTTTCTACACCTCCGGAGAGTTCTTACTTCTATGTCAACGCGCTTCGTGCAGTAGCTCTCTCTTCTGCTGTTTCAAGATCTCTTCATGAGCTTGCAGTGAAGGTGAGTTTAACTGGGAAATGCATGTGTGTTTAGGCATCAAAATACAAATTATGGTTAGTGTTCAAAAAAATATTTCATGTATTAATATGAGATATATTTTATTAGGTTGTTGCAGCCAACATGGTGAGAGCGGACAGGTCACTCTCTGGCACTCATCTTCTATGTGCAGTTGGAAGATATCAAGAAGCATGTTCTCAGGTTAGGCTGCATTTACAAACACATCCAACCAAACACAAACAATTTTAAAGCTCCCTTGAATGGTCACACCATCACAGTATGTTAATCTTATAAAGTTTTAAACAAGAGCCCGGAAGTTTGATGGTCCCTTCCCTTGATGATTTTGAAGTTCAAATTGTGTCAATGAAATTTTGTTTTCTCCGTTTATGTGAGAACTGGATCCACAATATAGCATATTTACCGAACATTAAAACCGAAGGAAATAGAGTTTTTAATGTTTTGGAAGTGAAATAATTTGTTAAAGCAGTAACTTTTCTAACTATTGCATCACTCTGAAAAGAGTTTTTAAAGGATTTTTTGTTAAATTGTTAATATTTGAACTTAGGGGTCTTGCTTGCACTGTTATCCACTACTTTTACACCGATAGTCGCTTGAGAATCAAGTCCAATAGCAGTGTCTAAAACATCTTCAACTGTAGCGTTCCAAAATAAACAACCTTGACAACTGAAATCGGCATATTCCAAGCCTAATTTGATCTTAGTGGTAGAAGCTGGTAGGCATTGTTACACACGTATTAATAATTAAAAGATGCACTTGGGAGTTTTATTATATTACATTTCATTAGAAATTTGGCTAGACAGGAGGCTATGCATCTCCTTTATGTTTTTTTTAAGTTTCGCTTTGGTTCCTTAAGTCTGTTTTGTTTCATTATGGTCCCTTAAATTACAAGCGTTATACAATTTGGTCCCTTAAGTTATGAACATTGGACACTTGAGTTACAAATATGAAGATATTTTAGTCCCTCCTATGAAGGACTGAAGTGTTTAAAGTTTGTAACTTGAAGGATCAAAATATTTAATATTAATAAGTTACGTGACGAAAATGAAACAAAATTTAGGCGACCAAATTGTATACCGTTTGTAATTTAAGGGACCAAAATGTAGCGAAAAAACTTAAGGGACCAAAGTGAAACTTCAAAAAAAAACTTAAGGGACCAAGAATATAATCGAGACAACATTTAACTATTGAAACATCCAATTGAGGTTCTGCAAGGGACAATTAGAGTAAAGTACAAGTGATTCCTTGTACTTTAGATTGATGTATGTCAATGTGCTAAGTGTAAAATGGCCTTCCTTACTACTTTGCTTCGAAATGCTTTTCTTTTCTTTTCTAGGGCATGTTCAATTCAGTCACTTTCTGGTGTTTTCAGTATTTTTTTCCAACACTTCCAAAGCTTTTTCAAATTTAAAAAATTGACAGAAATGTAATCAATATGATATGATTTATTTACTTAGAGAAGCGTATTGTCATACCTACGCAGCTACAAGATGCTGGATGCTGGTCAGATGCTGCAACCTTAGCTGCCACTCACTTAAAGGGATCAGATTATGCGAGGTTTATACTCTTTCTCAATAACATATGTTTTGTCCATAATATATTAACTATAATTTTTTTAATCTATGCATGGGGGTGAAAGTAATATACATGTCATAACCCCATCTGCAATTTGAAGAATAACCACCGGTCTCTTGCTGAATGAACAAAAAATAAATCCTTGCCAGTATTTCAGATATCATCGATCTGTAACATACTATCCTGTTGTCTTATTTTTTGAAGAATCTGAATTTTCCTTTTTGGTTAACGGCATAATGCAAGTGGCCAATTTTCTTGAACCATTTTCCGTTCTACATAATAATTTTGAAATGACTTTCCAAGATGATTAATATCTGCATTTATATGAGTGAAAAGGTTATTTGAATTGTACACTCTCTTGACCAGGAGATCTTCCTTCGTTTTGTATTCCTGCAGAGTGCTGCAAAGATGGGCTGGATATGTCCTGCACAGTGAACATAATATCTGGAGGTACCACTGTTTAATTTATCCTTTTTATATTAACTCTACCACTATTCACTCCATTTTAACTCAAATGACCCAATGCAGGGCTCTGATTTTGTATGTTGCTGCTGGTGCACTACAAGAAGCATTGGCAGCTCTTCGCGAGGCTCAGCTACCCGATACAGCTGCAATGTTTATCCTTGCATGCCGTGAAATCCATGCAGAGATTTTTTCTGAGTTAGGTATTACTGACGATGAATCAAGTTCATCGGTTAATGATAAGATACTAAACTTGCATGCTTTAGATCCTGAAAATGAAGATGTAGTTGCAGTTGATGAATACTTTGTGCAATACCAAAGAAAATTGGTGCATCTATGCATGGATTCACATCCAGCCTCGGACTAAGTATAGGGCTTGTGAAATATATTCAAATTATTAATTTATATTCAGTTAATTGTTAACTCTGGCTGACAAGAAAGCTGTAGGCTGATATCTGTTGCAGTACTGCCTGCATTCTTTAGCCTCAAAGGTTCAGATGCTTTCGTTTCTTAAGTTGTTGTCACAAGAGTATAAAGATGAAATGGCGTACGGTGACGTGCAATCTTTTGAGGTAGCAAGATGCCAGAATCTTCTATGAAAACAATACTCTTTGATTGCTGTGAATACATGAACTTTCTGAAGTTTACATTGCAATCACTAGGTAGGTGTCCCATTGTAGATCGTATATAAAAATTTGTAGGCAGCAAATCAATTAATTTGTATTTATATGTTGTGATAGTACTCCACACTAATTATGGTTGCATCAGTGTTGGATAAGTTCACTAACTTGTATAGCATAGTTGATTTTATCTTGTGAACATAGTAATTTCCATACATTGGAATATTTGACCAGTTCATTTTACTCTGGGTTAATTGTCTGTTCTTTTTATGATGAATTGTAAGAAAAAGAAAGAGAGGAGTTTGAAGAAAACAAGAGATGAAAGTATAGTTTTAAAAACCAGTCCGACCGTGAACCGGTGGGGTGTCCGGTTCAAGTTGCATGACAGATCGGTCATGCATTTAAACTGGAGCGTACCACAGCAAATTTAAACCAGAGCGTACCACAGCAACTTTGATTAAAACAGGCAACTTTGGTTAAAACAAGTGAAAACCTGGTGAACCAGTGGTTTAGACAAATCGGATCGGTTTGAAGCAAGAACATATTTTAATTAAATTATGCTGTAAAATATAACAATTGTGGGAGTTTTAATTAAATTATGCTGTAAAATTAATAATTGTGGGAGTTGAACCCATGACTGACCCATTAAAGAAAACAATCACAATTACTGAAGCGCTAATTGTTTGTGACATCATACCATCTCATATATCTATGAATATATAACGAAAATAGCATGTATTACCTTCAATTTTTAATATAGATGGCACATATAACAAATAGATAAGAGTAAATTCAAATATTAAAATAAAAGTGTTATAAACATGATATGAGTATATATATGTAAATTTCTTTATCCTTTAAAAAGTGTAACAAACTAGATAGGTATATCTATACTTAATTTATCATTATCTCAGTTATACCCTTAAACAAATTTTTCTATAATAAAGATTGTTGTTGGTGTTATTAAAAAAAATAAAATTTAGATTATATATTTTTGTTATATTGTTGGTGTGATTGAAATAGATAATATGATTATTTTGATTTGTTATAATTTGAAAGGAAAACGCATATATATATATATATATATATATATATATATATATATATATATATATATATGTATGTATATATATTTTACTTTTAATCAAAATTTCATAAAAAAAACATCATTCATAATTTCAAACATTAGTGTAATAAAAAGAGCTGAAAGACAGGCACGTGAGTCACTGATTCAATCCGATTTAATCTGATTAAATACCTATACAAATTTAATCTAAACACCAGATTTTTCTATTGAGTCATCCAGTTTGATCTGATTCAACCATGCGGTTCAATCAGTGACCAGTGACCTGATGTTTCAACCATGACTCAGGGACAACTATAGATGAAAGGGTGATAAAGTCATCCTACATAATCCTACGCAAGACTATGACAACTTGATTATGGTGTTCATCATTGATGCACAAGATATTGTACAGGAAATGAATTAAGAACATTCTTATGGTTTATGGAAAGAAAGAAAAATGAAGAGGAGAATATAGATGGCATGGTTTATGAATTTTCTTTATTTTCAGTAAAAATTTCTTGTCAAAATGGTAAAAAAATAAATAAAGTATTAATTAAATTGTTATTTCAGCAATTTTTTAATAAAAAACTAATAAAAGGATTAACTTGTGCATGATTTGATAAATAAAGGACATAAACGGGACAAAAAATATAAATCAACAATGTGTTACGATTAAATAACATAAAGGACCATTTATTATTCGGTATGAATTAGAATCACCATGCAATCTCGATTAAAAATTCTTACCTTTTAAACAAAGAATCATTTATTCTTTAATGGGCATCGTTGCACTTTTAAATTTCAACCCTTAGGTTGGAAAATAATTCACCATTTTCAAGGAAAAAAATTAACCTCTTTGGTGCAGAAAAAATTCAACCCTTGGCAAAAAAAGTCTTGAATTGAGAAAATATAAAGATCAAAATTGCAATTAAACGAATAAAAACACAAATTACTCATGACTTGGAAAAAACATAAACCGATGTTATTATGCGACTTTTGTACCAGACAAAAGGTAAACTCAAGCTGTCCATTGTTTAGGACTAACCACTTGAAACAAAGACAAAAAGTAAACTCAAGCTGTCCATTGTTTAGGACTAACTACTTGAAACATGACGAAAGGTAAACTCAAATTGTCCATTGTTTAGGACTAACCACTTAAAACAAAACAAAAGATAAACTCAATTTCTATTTTATTTTATTATTTCTTTGGAACCTTTTGCTACCGTATTACTTGATAAATTCCAGAACCCTTGTTTTTTTTATATATATTATAGGTTTAAGTTTGCTATCGGTCTGCTTAGAAGAAAGTATGAGTAACGTTAGCAATATGCCTACACTAGAAAATCTAAAATTTGCAATGTAGGATAAGATGGGAAAGTGATAGATTTTCCCATCATGGAAAAAGTGATACAATAGTTATTTTACTAAACGATTGAGATGAAAGATTGATAACCTGGGAACTTTTTGTGGCAAATATTAACGAGATGCAACTTTTATATTAAAAAATATGCAACCTCAAAACGCAAATCCAATGTCAGCAAATCAAAAACACTTAATCTTCCTAATTTGGAGAACTTGATTTAATTTGCGGCACTATCATCATCACTTAAAAAAATGCGTTTCCATTCAATTGTATCCATATATTTCTTCTTTAATTGATTCTTGTAATTTGAAATTGCATTAAATATTTCATTTGAAGTTTGTATCGGAAGGATGCATAACACTGCAATCCTGTCTCACTGTAAAAATTCTGAAAACAATTATCGAAAACTCTAAACTTATGGTTTAGCGTTTGAGGATAACACTTTGTTCACAAATTCAAATGGTTTAGCGTTTGAATGGTTGGCACTTAACACGGACAATAGTTCACAAATTTAAATTAGCATGCATTTATGTTTCAGATGTGACAGAAAAGTAATGCATGCAAATATTGAACTAAAGAAAGATTCTCTCCGATAATAGTTATCTTGCTAAGAAGATACCACGGGTGAAACTAGCAGAAATAACTTGACAGACACTTAACATATCATGAGTATCACTAAAATTGCACCAAGGGTGAAACTAGCAGAAATAACTTGACAGGCTAATTAGTAAATTATGGTCCGAGTACCACTAACTGGCCTGGGTAGCTCTACATGTTTCCACGAGTTAATACTATGAAAGGAAGGCCACGGTCTGCACGCCCAAAATCCCAAGACATACTCATACCAGAAATTAAAGAATAAACAGGTCACGCCGCCAGAATGCATTTTAAATTGCCTTCCTCAACAACGCCCTTATCGTCATCCTTTTCTTCCTTGTCATCCTCGTCTTTTTCCTGCCAACAAGAAATATTGTGAGTCTATCATTTCAAAAGTTGTAGCATCATTAATTTAATATGCAAATTATGCACCATTCATTTCGTTTAAGAATGCCTTTCTTAGTACAAATACCAATCAGTCGGATTACTTGCCCAAGTTTTTTTTTTATTTGTTATCAAACATCTTAACATTTGTTTACTTTATTTATTATTTTTGTATCATGAACGTGATTCCAATCTATAGCTCCATGTTGTGTGTTCACCGAAATGGAATTCACATCATATTTGTGATTGACAGGGACGGTGTAAACCCAAATGTTCCATATTTTTTATATCAACATTTCCACTGTGTACTAGATTGGGATTGAAAATTAAAGCTCAGTTCAGTCTCTTCAGTTCATAATTTGCTGTGAGAAGCATGTGCAAGTGCTGAAAAATTATAAATTCAGCAAGGATAATATCACTGCAACAAACTCCTTTAACTGAAAATTATGAATTCAGCATGGATCAAGTGGTTATCAGATCCCATACAATTATTAAAAGCAGTAATCTCAGAACTTCTGTTAATCACCTCTATTTTTTTCAAGAAAAATGGAACTTTAATTACCTCATCATCAGCATCTTTAACATCAGGTTCCTCCTGTCCATTACAGTTAGCGACAGTTAGAAACACAGTGGAAGAGGAAAAAATGACAAATGATGTGAAATCTGAAAATGTATTTGGTATTCATCAAACCGAAGATACGAAGACTAAAAGTTGACATACATTTTTTAAATAAGCGAGTGGATTTGCAAATATGTCTGCAACCTGCATTTTAGAGCGAAAATTATACTAGGACTAATGTAGAATAAAAAAGTACAAAATAAAGAAACTCGAATTATTCAAGAAGAGACAGGAGGAAAACTATGACAGGGATGTACATATCTAGAAACAACTTGAGCTGACCAGGGAAAAAATTATACCGCGCAATCAATGTATGCCATTTCATCTTTCTCCTCACAGTCACAAAACCAACTAAGGAACCTGCATTCATTAGAACAAGAAATTGAAGATTTTAACCATTTGTTCCATGAAGCGTTTCCAAAAGGAGCTTTAGCCTCCAACAACATATAACAATTAATTGAAAATCATAACATTTGCTTTGCCTGCTTTAGTCTGTTAGCACAGCCATCTTATACATCGAGAACAATGAGCATCAGTGGCTACAAATTTTAAATTTCAAAATCAGCATGATGCTTGTTTACCTAAAACTGTAAATTGCAAACAACTAGCAGTCTAAATATAAGTTAATTGGCACCATGTTTGACAAGTAGCAGGCAAATATTGTCTTCTATATTTTGCAATACAGTCTCAAGTTAAAAACATTAAAGAAAACAAATAATAACAGAAAAACGCTGTTTTCACTGCTCCGAGAGACAGAAATAACATATTCAAACAACAGCAATATGACTGGTGAGTTTTCTAGACACCAATTAGATATACAGTATACAAATCCAAAATTTCATTCACTGTCTACAAGCAGAAACATTGAAACTAATGCCAGACTTGGAAGAACCGGACGAACAATTAGAAAACTGGGGACTTGGAAGAACCGGACGAACATTATATTCGGCCTCACTGTCTTTAAATTTATGTTCAGCCAGCTTTTTCCATTTTGATAGAAGCTTTTATTTTTTTAATGCAACGTGCTTTTTTTAAACATGAAATTTTGATAGAACAATTGACTTATGTTCAACCACTATCCGGTTTCAACAATTTTTCCTACAATATTATCCGTTATTTATCATAGACATAGAAGAGTTTCGGCAATTCGCTATTTTCTGTGATCCGCTATTGATAACACTAATTACTGACAACAGGGGTGATTACTGTAGAGAAGTGAATTCATTGGAGCTTGCATAGGGAGAGATAATACAGTGGAAAATATTCATAATAGCACTCTTCCAACACAAACTAAACTTACACATAACTGACAATTATTCAAAGTCCTGTGTAGCCAGAGTAAGAAACTAAGAAGTTGATCTGCTTAGTGGAAGACATTTCACATGGAGCAAATTTCAGACTACATAAGTCATTATGTTTAAAAACATAAAGTCAGCCAAGTACAAGTGACCTCATTAGAAACTAATATGCATCATGAACATGGCTTTTTTTGTTGATAGTATTTCTGTACGAAAGTTTATAATATTTATGTACGAAAAGAAGAAGAAAAATGAAGACCACAAACCTGACATCAACAGGAGCCCGTTTGTTCCCTTTCTCCTCATGATCAATGCCATCAGGTATTCCCTACACGTGTTAAGGATTATGGTAAGTAAATTACAACAACAGGGTCTTTTCACACGAGGTTAGGTCCACTATGGATCAATCAACATAATAAAATCTTGACGTTGTAACGTGTAAATATAAACAATTCATCCATAAATCTCAATAATTTGGCCAACAGTGTACCTTAAAGGTTAAACTATCATATCTGGTCGTACCAACCCTCCCCGTTTGTTCTTCTACAGGTTTTTTCACAAATGCCTAATGATTGTATTTCTAATCATTCATATATTCCATACAACATAACAGGTCTTATAATTGTGGGGTAACTTTTCCTATAAGCTTGAGTGATACTTTAATATTGTGGATCACACCCAAAACATATTTCATCTACCCTGCTTGGAACTTATGATCTATATCTTATTTTATGAACAGTATTTTCCCTCCTCGTCTTTAATGCATCTTGTCTGGTTCAAGTTTGTTGTTCTCTTCCTCTACTTTTAGCAAGTTTAAGGTAATCCATGTCATATGTAGATTCAACAAAGTTTAACATTGGCTGTCAAATAAGTAGAAATGTAGATATGACAAAATTTTACATTGGCCGTCAAATAAGTAGAATGTGCAGAATAAAACTTATAAATGCTGATCGGGGAGAAAAGTTAAATTCATTCCCTTACCTTGACCTCTTTCCATCTTATGGGGGTAGCAGTTATGTTGCCCACTTTCCATCTTCTGGGGCAATCCTTTGTTCCTTCTAGAAGGTAGGTAAAAGTCTTTAAAAGTTGCAAATCCTCGAAATAGGGATTGGGATTGAAATTCTGAACGAGAAATGATTAGTGTTTAATTTTTGTCAGTAGAAAATCAACATTTGGTTATTCTTCACAACAATAAATCTTCAATGAATGAGAAGTTCACAACTAAACAAAAACATCTACAACGAGGGGGAAGAGAAAAGAAGGGCAACTTACAAGAGTGAATGTTGTGCATGCAGATTTGATATCCTTGCTAGCTTTAATATCAAGAGAACTCAAATACTTGAATATCTATCAAATAAAGGGTCGGAAATCAATTAAAGTTTTCCAACAGGACCAGCAATCAAAGGAATGATAAGGAATTTGTTCAGAAGGCAAGTTAAAACAACAAAGAACAGAATAACTGGGTTTTGTTTTATGTTTAGTGAATATATTAAAAGTAAAGCAGAACAGGATAAAAGTGATACTATTTTGATTCCATATAAAAGGGTGGAACCAAAACCATTTTTTTTTGTCCACGCATATTAGACACTACCATAGAAAGTATTTCAAGATAACACCCTGAGTATTTTCAGAATCATACAAAGAAACCAAATGTAACAGCAGGGAAAGCCTAACGTAAATACAAAATTTTAGTGGGTGCGAGAGAAGAAGCCATACCTTTTGATCTTCCTCATTCATAACTTTCCCGAGGGTAGGATGACGCAAAAACTGCACAACAATAACAAAGATGGAGTAAAGAAAACAGTTTTAACTATCATACTGGCAAAATTCACAAGATAAATTCAATGTGAAGAGCAAAGGGAAAACATGCAGATAGAAAATACTCACAGCATTCAACCAGAAGTCAGGAATAGATTTGATCATCTCATCCCGCTTAATGTAAACGGGATCTATAATCTCGTTTAACTTCTGCTCAACTTCACGTAGCTGATCATATTTTTTGTCATTGAGCTACACAACAACTCACAAATTCATAATCAAAACAACAATGAAATAGCAAATCCTCACTCGAGGATTAAAGTCATTTGGGGATCAAAACATTGTGTAAGTTAAAAGCTTCAGTTTAATGAATAAATGGGAAAAAAGGATACCTCTGCGAGGTCGTCTTCGATTTTTTGCAAATTCCCGATGGATAGGGCGAGTTGTGGGTCAACTTGTTTGGGATTTCTGGTAACTTTCTGCTTCTTTGTTCTTCTGATCTTCTTCGCATCTGTCATGAAACATAAAATTATCCGGAGAGCAACAAGAAAAATACTTGAAACTTAACTGAACATATCTAAAATAAATCATGTCATTGAGGTTATCAATCAACTACCTTTAGGCACAGCATTTAAACCATGTTGGTGGGCTAGTTTGGCCATTTTTTCGGTAAAGACCTGATTAACCACGGCATGCATCTCCTTTACATCCAAAGTATTTGATTCAATCTTTACAGCTTCCTCGGTAAGCTTCTTCAGTGTGTGGTTTAAAATATTGGCCGCAAACTTCACGGCACCAATGGAGATACTTAAGTCAGGGTTCAATTTCTTATGAGCAGAATAAACTTGACGTCCAAATGGAAACCATTCAATCGGTTTGCGTGCCTTCTTCTCCACCGGTGGTTGTTCCATTGATGCTTGATCAAAGGAAAAAAAAACACTTGTGTTATTGAATGAAAATCTTTTAGTTGACTAACACACACAGTCACACACACACACGATTCTTGATTCAGTAATTATTAACAGGAAAGAAAAAACAAATATCGATTATTAAA
>Ga0209282_1000856_pt1 | contig 15713 bp, 15 predicted proteins | sample Mtrugardesep15_FD_187529 | JGI IMG/M metagenome (GOLD analysis project Ga0209282, IMG submission 187529) | Root nodule microbial communities of legume samples collected from California, USA - M. trunc garden sep15 (SPAdes) (version 2) | ecosystem: Host-associated > Plants > Roots > Nodule...
TGGCATCCTTTCTCTATTACATCAGCCCCTGGAGATGATTATGTAAGTGTTCACATTCGGACTGCGGGTGACTGGACATCACAATTGAAGGCTGTTTTCGCCAAGGTATATCTAAATTTTACACTTGCAACCATTTTTCTTAATTTGAAGTGGTAATGTTATAAGTTAGTGTCGTACATTTTCTCAAATATGTTCCTTATTATGGAAATGCTGTTGCTGACCATTTCATCTACATGATCTGATGCAGGCATGTCAGCCAGCAAGTGGTGACCAAAGTGGTCTTCTAAGAGCTGATATGTTACAAGGCAACAACATACCAAGGTTAGCTATCTTTGATATTGTCTTATGTATAACTTTACTTTTTTGAGTTCATCCATTTGTTTACCTCATAGACTTAAAACCCATCACTTATAGTCTTGTGCAGAATTAGAGAATAATTTAATTTTTTGTCATTAATTTCAATTATTTTTTATTTTTTATTAATTCTAATAGAATTGAAATGAAATTTCAGGATGCCAAAGCTATTGATTGACGGACCTTATGGAGCTCCAGCACAAGACTATAAAGACTACGAAGTAATCCTTCTAGTAGGTTTAGGAATTGGTGCCACTCCATTGATTAGCATACTCAAAGATGTACTAAACAACATGAAACAACAAAAAGACATAGAACAAGGAGTAGTAGAAAGTGGAGTTAAAAACAACAAAAGAAAACCATTTGCCACAAACAGAGCCTATTTCTATTGGGTTACTCGTGAACAAGGTTCCTTTGAATGGTTTAAAGGTGTGATGGATGAAATTGCAGATTATGACAAGGATGGACTGATTGAACTTCATAATTATTGCACAAGTGTGTATGAAGAAGGAGATGCTAGATCAGCTTTGATCACTATGCTTCAATCACTTCATCATGCCAAAAGTGGTGTGGATATTGTTTCAGGGACAAGGGTTAAAACACATTTTGCTAGACCAAATTGGCGTGCTGTGTTTAAACATACTGCTCTCAAACATCCTGGCAAAAGAGTTGGTAAGTATCAATATTGCACTGTTGCTCTTCATGCAATTGTTAAATTTTATTTGGTCTTAACTTGTTTCAAGATTCGAACTTGGTTTTCCTGTCCTTAACTAATTGTTGATTGTTTTACCATCATAGATATAATGCTTAACTCAATTTCAATATATTTTTTTCCAGGTGTTTTTTACTGTGGGGCGGCTGGATTGGTTGGACAACTTAAAAGTCTTTCTCTGGATTTTTCAAGGAAAACCAACACTAAATTTGAGTTTCATAAAGAGAATTTTTAGATTCTTTTGGTCACAACACGATATTTTTTTCTTCAATTGTAACCTAAGTAGTGAAGGAACAATATTTATAAGTAGTTTGCTGCTCTCTTTTTTTGTTATAGTCTTTTAGATGTAGATAAGCAGCTAGCTAGCATTCTATTCATAAAGTTGTATACGTGTGTAAATCAGTTGCATTCACTTCAATGTAAAGTGAAGTCAAGTTAGATATAATAGAACCAAAGAAATCATCAAACTATGATGATTATTGTAACACATAATGAACTCCTTTTATTTATACAAATCAAAGTATTTCACCTATAAAAAGTTGTGACTGCACATTGCTATGAACAACAAAGTTGTATTTGTTTTATCTATTTAAACCAGTACATCATGGTCAAGAATATACACTTGGAATATTATTATATTTTGGATTTTGACAAGTGGTTCTAGAGGATTTTGATAGAGTCCAAGACCATTTGGAAGGGACTTTTAGAGTATAGATATACGGGTCCATATAGACAGACTTCTTAGTCTAGAGGGATTAAATTGTTTGACTCATTGTGGTGGTGCGATTGTGCTCGATTTTGAATGTGGATAATTTAGATACAAACTGGTTTTCCAATGTGGTTCCAAAAGAAATGGGAAATGTAGATACAACTTTATTTTGGAAGGAAATGGGAAATGGTTTTCCCCGCCTTTTTAGGATTGCTCGGAATAAAGATCAAAGAGTGGCGGAAATGAGATTTTGGTGACATAACACTTGGAATTCGAGCTCGACTGGTGCTGCTGAGCTACAAATTAGAGTCACAACTCATTAACACACTGTGCTACAATTTTCTAAAAGCTGTAGCCATCCCAACAAGACCAGAATTTGTAGCACAGTGTCTTAATACATGGTGAGTTTAGATCACTAATTGCTTGTATTTACCTTGTACTTCTCATGCGAGTGTTGTGGTAGGCAATGTGTACTCTTCTGATTGTTTGTTTGTTAGATTTGGAGCAGTTTTGCACATTTATGTTAGTTTTCTCTATAAATAAAAGTTTGCTTATAAAAAAATAAAACTTTTGGAAACCTCTATGGATAAAAAATGCGTCTATTGATTTAATTTTCGTTTTATCCTTTGTTTTAGTTACTAAACATAATTTTCGATTTATCCTTTGTTTTAGTTACTAAACATACTTGCATAATGATAATGGGTGTGCAAATGTAACGATAAATGGTTTGTACTTCTTTCCTTTCTTTTTTGGAAGGCAAAAGGTAAGGTCTACGTACATAGCTAGTTCACCCTACATCCATCCTAATGGTCCTTAAGGTTTATCTCACATCTAAGGTGATGTCACTAATTTCTTTTTGCGCAAGCGAGTCCTCTCTCAAGCTCATGATATTCTATCTCAAGTCTAGTCTTATTTATTGACCTCCTTGCAAAACACTCATCTTGCAGTAACCCTAAGGTGCAAAGCAACCAACTATCCTAATTGTTTCTTCTTCTTCTGTACATCTCTCAAACTTGCCCTCTACTTAATCGTCTAACTGAAGGCGAGGGAAAAACACCTATTAACTTTACTTACTCATGAGTACGGATTGAACTCATATCTCACATTCTCACTTTTGATCAAAGGTAAACAAGGTCAACTTCTTTACTAATTCATTGGAAAATGCATTTGAAAGAAATGTGTTTACAAAATAAATTAATTCAAATAAGAACTTTAAAACCACCTTGGTATAGAGCACTCCTTGACTCACTCGTCTTAACTGCAACCGGATTTGCGAATCCATGAGCTTAGGCAGGATAACGTACTATCAACGTTTGCCATGTATTTACATCACAATATCACCCTACTCTTCTCACGTTGAAGATCGTCCTTGGATTGAGCGAGAGCTTCCTGATTTCGGTTGTTGGGAAGTTCAGGGAGTGATAGGGCAACAAACAATGAACTAATTAAGGATCGATGATCACCAAGAGATTTTAACACCACATCTCAATCAAAAATATGAATGCATATGGTATGAGTTACCGCTCTTACATATTCAACATTTAATTCATTCGCACTCGATGCGAGATTAGTCACTCACACTTGAACTCACCAAGTAAGACAATGTTTTGAGTAAAACCGATCAAACCATGCATGTGTTGTTTTCTTAAACATCAATGTTTAAATACATATTGGCATTTGCTCTATATTACAAAAATTATTATAAAATAAATAAATATCAAATATTTGAAATTCCACATCAAGAGGTATATCTCGGGCTGATGTGAATATATGGCAAAAGAAGAAATAAAAAAGTGAAGAGGCATCTGATGCTATATTGATAAGTTTGTAGTGTCCAAGTGGATGGATGAATTGGTATTAATTAAATTTGTTTGAATAACAGTCAATATCTTTATCACTACAAATACAATACATAGATACGAGTATAGACGATTCCGTATTTGTATGAAGAAACTTTTCATGCTATGATGTTTTTAAATTCTATTATAAGGTGATGGTGATGATAACTTGATATTATTCTGGAAAGATCTAGGAATTTCTAACGATATTCTCCTCCCATTCTTCTTCATGGTCACCTTTTATACACCAAAATCAACCTTAAAGCCTTGTTCTTAATTAGTAACATTTTAGCATCGCCCTCCTCTCTTTCTCAACGTCACTCTTGTTTCTTCACTTCCCAATGGAAGCAACAGAAACAAGACCCGAACTAGTAGTTGTTCAAGAACCACCACCACAACCACAACCAGAAGAACAACAATTACAACCTCTCATGTGCAAGGTAAATCAAACATTAATCCATTCATTCCTCTGCATGCCGTTTTAATAACTCTCTTATATTACGTCTCTGTTCTTTCAGAGCTGTACGTTAAGAGTCTCCATTCATTGTCAAGGTTGCATGAGAAAAGTCAAAAAAGTCCTCCAAAGCATAGATGGTAACAAATCATTAACATTCAAAACTCAATATCTTTTGTTTTCATTTCAAAACTTTGTTAATATTGTTGTTAACTCAGGTGTTTATCAAACAACTATTGATTTGAAGCAACAAAAAGTAGAAGTAAAGGGGACCGTCGACACCGATACACTCATTAAGATACTAACACAAACCGGTAAACGAGCTGAGTTATGGCCTGATACAGAACCAATCAAAAAGAAAAAGAAGAAGAAGAAGAAAAAGAAGAAACCAAAACCAGAGAACGGTCAAAACACAGATCAGAAACAGAGTGATGGAGAGAGCAGTGATGAAGGTAACCAAACCGATGGTGGCAACGAAAGCGAAGCTGTTAAGGTTGTTGTAGCTGCTACCGAAGGTGGTGGTGGTGGATGGCCAACCGGAAGAGGCGGTGTGCAATTTCAAGAAATAAAGCCAGAGGTGAGACATGTGATGAGTTTTCCAGCCAGTAACCAGTTACCGGTTGCAGAGAAAAAAGTTACAATTGCCATGGAGAATGCGGGGTTAAACGACGGTGGATATAGAAGGAATAGAATTTACTATCAGGGGCAAAGAGGGAATAGTGAAGGTTTAAATGTTACTTTCGAACCTCCTCCTTCCGGTGATTGGAATCAGAATCAGATGCATGGTCATGGGCCTGGGTCTGGCCCAGGACAAGTTTCATTTATGGGCCCACCACCTAATGAGAGTGCACCACGGAATCAATACCCACCGCATTATCATCACGCACCAGCATCACCTACGGTGTGTGGTGGAAACTTACATACGGCGTATCCTACTTCTATGAGATACGGTGCCTCGTATTGTACTTCGTCGTCACAACCGTATTCATACGCTTATACGCATCAAAGTAATGATTATGATGACTCCGAATCTTATACTTATACTACATCATCACGTTCACGTTCGTCAAATTCGTTTGAATTATTTAGTGATGAAAATCCTAATGCTTGCTCAGTTATGTGATACACTGAAGATACTGTAAACATCATAACGAACTTGCTTGATTAATTAGTTGGTACTTAATTAATGGTAATTGTCATTGTTAATGGGTTTTATCGGACTGTGGATGATTTAATGTGGGATAGTATGCTAGAGTATGTTTTCTAATCTTAGGCTTTATTTACGACTAAGATATCCTTTCTATGGAATAATACCAATTTAAAAATTGGGGTATGTAATTCCAAGAATTTTTAATTTTAGTTCGGTTATTTCGTTAGTCTTTTATACACTTCAACTCATTTTAATTTGACTTAATACATTATTTGGTCCCTTAACTTATTTTTTGTTTTCATTTTCATTCTCTAAGTGTCTTAATTTGGTCCTGTAAATCTTTTGTCATTTACCGTTTTGGTCATCTCCGTTAGTTTTTAACGTCAAATGTATAAGATGAACCATTTTTAAAAGTGATCCACCATGAACTATAATAAAAAAATTAATTTTAACCCTTTGATTTTTTTTCTTTAAAAGAGAATTGTTAGATTATGTAGGGTCTATTGTATTGTATTGTACATCACTAACACCTTTTTACTTTTCTTCATCTTCTTCTCTCATCTTCATCAATCTTCCAGGAAAAAAAAATCCATAATCCAAATTCAGCCATTTTTAAGTTCTTATCTTGAATTTAAAAAAATAATGAATTTCTTCAAATTCTCTAATCATCATCATCCACGACATCAGCAACAAATCAACAACAACAATAATGAAGCAACAACAATAGCAAATCAAATTCAACCCTTTTTTTTCTTTCTTTCTTTCATCATCATCATGATGAATTAAAATTAAAAGAGAGAAAAGAAGAAGCAACAACAGTGTTATAGGTAGAAACAGTACTCTCTCTGATAGCACATGTTCATTACCAAATCAACAACTGCAGCAACAGCAAATCAAGAGCCAGAAAGAGCTTAGCGAAATTTTCGGCAACGTTGTCGGATGATTCAAATAGCGGCGGTTTTGTAACAAACAAATCTATTTTCCATTTCAATTTCCATTTCCTGCTTCATCATCATAATCATCATCATCTTTCAATTTCGATTTTCAACCTTCTTTGCAAACCAATTTCGATTTCGATTTTCATCATTATCATCATCAGTTTTCAATTTCGATCCTGGGCTGTGTTTAATTTCTGGGTCGTGTTCATTTCGATCAATTTTTGGGTTGTATATGCTTCGTTTGTGTTCAATTTTTGGGATGTTGGATTTTTGTTCTTGAGTGTGATGTTGAAGAAGGAGGAAGAAGATGAAAAAAAGGAAGAAAAAATTATGTGTTTATGGTAATTTATTTGTATTAATTGTGTTGTTGGTGGCTATAATTGAGGAAGAAATTGACATGGGTTTAAAATTTGATAATCAGTGGAAGGAAAATAAGAATAGGGAAAAAATAGATATGGGTGGTCCACTGTAATATAGTATGGACCTGCAATCTAACGGTTATAATCATATCAAAAATATTAGACATAAAAAACTAATGGAGGGGACTAAAATGGTAAACGACAAAAGAGTTATGGAACTAAATTGAAACAGTTTAAAGTTAGAGGACCAAAATAAAATCAAAAAATAAGTTAAAGGATTAAGGCAGCATGTATTAAGCCTTCTAATTTTGCATTCGTTTTCGCAAAGCTTTAGTAAATAATGCCTATTATTCTTAGAATGAATCCCACTAGGACTTTTTGGTAAGGCTTTTGTACCAAAAAGTTAGATTACTCTAGTCTTCAGGAGTACATGTAGCAATCAAAGTAAATTTTTTTTTCTTTCTAAACACTCGAATCAAAGACTATTTTATCGAATAACATTCTTAACTTTGTGAAAAAGCTTGTGTGGGCACATTCCTTGTACGCATAAAATAATTTTTGTGATGCGTTGCTAGAATTTTAAGGGGATGTATTCAATTAGAATTTTAAAGAAAAATTATGATACAAAAGTCTTAAAGTGTGTGATCAAAACTTTTGTTTAAAATAAAAATAAATAATAATAGCGGTATTTAGGATTTTCTATGATGTTAATATTGAGTATAGAGATCTTGCAATGTTTAATCAAAACTTTATACAACTTTCAAGAGATAACACAACAAATGGGTGTGAAGGGGTTGTGGTGGTGAGAAATGTAATCGTTGATTTAGGTAAAATTTTGTAGAAACCCCACCCCTAAATTTGTAGATATCAATTTATATTTGACTTTGAGTCTATTTTCTGATTGTGTTTTTGGTGGGGTGGTAGAGATTTTAGTAGTGTTAGTAAAGAAGAGATGGAAGAAAGATAGTGACTAAGGAGATGGTTGTGTTGGGTGAAGAAGATGAACAAGAAAGATGAATCGTTGGGTTTTAAGAATAATGATTTATAGGTTTGATGATTGTTGGGTTTTAAGATAATGAAAGAGAAGAATGATTGATGAAAAATGAAGAGTTGGAGCCACATATGCTTCAGAGAGAAGGAAGAATTGCTTCTCGTGTGCCACGTTCTTTTTCCTTTTTTTTTCTTCTTCTTTTAATTAATAAAATTCATGTGTGGATTTTTTTAAAAAAATTTGAAAATTATACATGCGACATCCAACTCGCTTAACTGAGGTGCCGCATATACGTTAACCGAGTCATAATTGGCTTCTTGCAAAAGAGGATAAGCATATGGAGCCATATTTGTTAACTTTTTTCAACATGGGCCAAAATTGCTGCATTTTGAAAGATAAGCAGAAAAAGTGTGTTTATGCCTGGTTTTTATTTTATAACACACACACCATGTTTTGCCACTAATCTTACTTGATCAAATTTCTTTAAATTTCTTAACTGAGGTTACATCCAACTCATTCAACAGGGGTCAAATTTCTTTATATATATTACATTCAACTCGCTTAACTGAGGTGCCGCATATGCGTCAACCGAGTCAAAATATTACTTTAAGAGGGACATAGATGTTATGATTTCAAGAGAATCTTAAATTTCTTTGCAAGATTTTTTTTGGGTTTTGTTTTTCGTTGAGTTTCTTTATCAAATTTTAAATTTTGTCAAAGATGAAGCATAGTTTCATGCTTATTAATTGTTATCTATAGATGGTACGAATATTAAAATGTGTGATGAGATTATTGATCATGGGCATTGATTTTGTGTTTGTTTAGTCACTAGTGGTTTTCCTTTTTATTTAAGATGGTTCAAGTATTTAAAAAAAATTGATCTGGGGATTAAAGAATATGTCAAGATTAGATGGAGTTGTTTGTGAAGGATGCGATACACTATGTTAAATGTTAATATTTGATTACTCATTAATAGGAATACACGTTTTTACCTTTACGGCTTTACCATTGGAAGAATTTTTTGAACTTTTACACTATCCCGATTTTATTTTAATTTTTTCAAAAAAGAAATGATATAAAGCTTTTCATCTTGGAAGAATGATATCCCTCTTGACAGTTTTTGTATGTGGATTTGATTTTTTTCGTCGAGAAATGGGAGAAGATGGACATTTCAAGAAGTGTAGAGTTGTTTTTTTTTGTTTGTTTTTTTTTAATGATTTTTTTGATGTCAAACTTTTATGTCAAATGAGCAACTCTCAAATTTCACAATCGAATTTGTTTATGCATACACAAGAGGTGATATGGACGGACGCATCAACGTTTAACCGATAAACTTGACTTAAAAACCTTTTTCATAAGCGCAAAAGAAATTTGAAGACGATTTTGTTATTTCAAAAAATTTCAAACGAAGTATATGTTTCATTCCACTTTTAAAGAGATTAGAATTGATTTTAAACGACATATGAAATAAATTGATTTTGCTTTCAGATTTGATATATCTGAAACAATGATTGTAGTTTTTTTTTATTTTAAAATTAATTTTAAGCACAAATTTATAATTTAACTATGTTTTTTTTAATATATCGAAACACAAATTATTTTATCTTTAACCGAATTTTGTTAGAATCAAAATCAATTCTTTCCTTAAAAAAAAAATCAATATCTCTTCTTATCATCGTTGAATCAAATATACAAAACTTGACTGATAGTTACAAATACAAGGAGGAACTAACTTATTCATTCTTATTTTTTTAAGGACTTATTAATTCTTATAAGAACTAAAGAATCTGTTTTTACATCAATTAAAACAAAAGATAAATACTTACGGATGTTAAAAACACGTTTACCTCAAATAATAAAATATAGAAAAATACAGGGAGATTTCAAAGTCATGTTTGTGGATTTGAATTTGCCATTTATACAATTTGCTACTTCTTTGTTTTTTTTTGTTTTTTGACAAGATTGCTACTTCTTTGTTAAAAGTTCAGTTTATTACGCTTGAAAAAAAAATGCAGGGAGACACTTTGCCACGTCATCGATCTGCTACTCAAGCATTACAACATCAAAGAAGGGACACCATCCTTCGCATATCATCGATGGTTAAAAATAAACCAATTAGAACGACACGGATCGCAATCGTCATCCATCGATTAAATTTCAATCAACGGCTAAAGTCGTTTCCAATTTTCTTCAAATCTTTATATAAAACCCCGAATTGAGGTAGTTTCATCACACATTTCAAAATCAATCTTTCTCTTCTTCATCTTCACAGTTTCTTTTCTTCACTACAAGCAAAAATGTCAGGTAGAGGCAAAGGAGGAAAGGGATTAGGAAAGGGAGGAGCAAAGAGGCACAGAAAAGTGCTTCGTGACAACATTCAAGGAATAACCAAGCCTGCGATTCGTCGTCTTGCAAGGCGTGGTGGTGTTAAGAGAATCAGTGGACTCATCTATGAAGAAACTCGTGGTGTTCTCAAGATCTTTCTCGAGAACGTGATTCATGATGCTGTTACATACACTGAACACGCTAGAAGGAAGACTGTTATCGCCATGGATGTTGTCTATGCTTTGAAGAGGCAGGGAAGAACTCTTTATGGTTTTGGTGGTTAATTTCAGATCTGATTTAGGGTTTCGTTTGTTCTGGCTTGGTTTAGCTGTAAATGTTGCTTAATTTCATTGTATCGTTGTTTTGTTATTGTTTTAGTGTTTTTATTAGATTAGTCTTGAATTGAATTGGCACGATCTGTTCGTGATTGTCTATTTGGATTTGTATTTTGGTGACAAATGAATGAATGCATATTCTCTTTGCTGCATTAATCAAGAAGTAGGATGTATTCTTGTTTTTTCATGTTAACCTCTTTATGAAATATGTAAATAAAATTTCGTAAGAATTACAACGAAAAACATGGCTTAGCTGCTAACATGAGGAACATTTACCGACTTATCCTTCAAAGGTTAATACTGCTAACTGCACCTACCATTGACTGTTGTCGCGTTGTACAGTACAGGGCCTATTAGGATACTTAATAAAGTGTGCGAATGGAACACCATTTGAGATGTACTTGGCTATAATAAAGTTGGATAATTGTTGTGTCCCGTGAATTTTTCAATGATTGAAATAAATGAATCGCGTTTTGATCCAAAAAACATCTATTTAATTATAAGTCTTGATAGATTTTGTGCGACCACTATAGACAATCAGATTTTTGTAAAGTTTTCTCAGTGATCCATATAAGAGTTGACATTCCAATCGATCTTTAACATAACAACTTAAGGAATTAAGAACAAACTCAGCAACAATGTTATGTGTTCTCCATTAACTTTGAGGAAATCAAGCTTTAGTTTGCTCGAAATGATTTACTCAAAATTTATATGTAACATGCATATACAATTTTGATAAATTAAAAAAATATTCACGTTAGAATTTTGTTAATCAAAATCAAATGGAGACTCAAAGCAAAAAGAAAAATGCTAATGTGCATGACACATTTGTCGTGCAAATCCCACAAACACTCTAATGTACTATGTTTTACTAAAATAACAGTTTTCTTCCTTCCACCACAAAAATGTAGTGGTTCAAAGAAACTTCCATTCTCTTCAATCTCCTCAACCAATGGTAATTATATCACTAGAGTAATCTTCATAAAAAAGTCTCATCTCCAAAGTCCAAACCCCGCATTTCTCTCTGTTCCATGCTATTTTTTCACAATCCTTGTCAGAAACTTCCCTCTCCAGACTGCATCCCACTTCAATTACATCGTTGAAGCCTTCAACTACGACAAACTTCTTATATGAGCGTCGTTGCACCATGCTTGATGTCGTTGGTCATGTCTTCATCCTAATGAATCTCCACATGATTAGAAAATCCCTTTTGTCGCGGCTATTGTAATTGTCTCTGATGCTGATGAAACTGTGATATTCGCCTCACATCATTTCAGCATGCAACTTCGAGGCCAATCAATTTTTCAAGAAGAAACTGAATTCAACTTCATTCTTTTCGGTTTCCTTTGCCGTGCTAATTCACTCTCCACACCACCCCACCCCACTACAATGTAGGGTGAACTTCTTTCTCAATCTCTCTTTTGATTTATTTATTTTCCCCCTTTTGAACAACGAAATCAATTTAAATTGTTGACTGAGGATGTGGTTGCAATGCTGATACGCGTAGAGGCGGTATTGTGGAGCGAGAATCATGATGGTGAAAACTGCAACGACAAAGACAATGAAACAAGAGGCAACAATGTGACAACAATTCGTTTGAGACTTTTAAAAATGCATTTAACCCATAATTTTTTTGGTATTGATAACAATTTTTTAAAAGATCTTTTCTTTTCTGAAAAAAAAAATTAAAATAAAATAATGGACGGTTGATCTCAAATCAAATTTGGTAACCTAAAGCGTAATTATAATTTCCCCCTTCTTCTTCTTCTTCCCGCCACTCCGTGTCAGTTCAGAGAGCGAGACGTGTATCGAACAATGGAGTTCACACTGAGCGATAACTCTCTCAAAACCTTTGCACGATGTATCACGTGCCTCGCACGCATCGGAAACGAGCTCTCAATCCAAGCCTCTTCCTCTCAGGTAACACTCTCTACTTCGTATCACATTTGAATTAGGGTTTTCGAACCATAATTTCAATAATCACTTATTTTTCGGTGCTTTTGATTTGTCACAGCTTCTTTTCCACACTATCAATTCATCACGTTCTGCATATCAATCCATCAATTTCAAACCCAGCTTCTTTGATGTATTCACAGTTTCTAGTAATCCCGTGCAATGTAGTCTGCTTCTCAAGGTTAGAATGGTCTTTTTGATATTTAGCGTGATTTTAGACCGTTTCTGCAAGTGAAGAATTCTTACTGATATACCTTGATTAGGCTGTTTGTGCTGTTCTTAGGACACCTATTGCAAATATTGATCATTTGACTGTGAAACTGCCTGATCCGGATGCTCCCAAAGTTCAGTGGATTCTAGATTGCTACAGTGGTAAGTTGCTTTATTTAATAAATTAAATCCACAATCTCTGGTAGTCTACACAGACACCGTACACGATACATACACATAGGCACCAATAATTATTTGAAAAAAATGTCATAATTGGATGTGTAATCACATGTGTCTGTGTTTGTGTTGGACACCAAACACGCCTTCGATCATAAGTGTTGGTGCTACTTAGCCTGTAGTTGGTTAATAAGGAAAATATTATAGTATCATGGAAGGCTGATCATTTAATTAACAAGCTTGATTGTGTAGTTCGTTTTCGAATTGAAGTTTGTGGCCCTTTCTACTTTGTAAATGTTATGGAATCCAACCTGCCTGTAGAATTTAGATATCAATAATATGGCCCTTTTCCTAAGTGGAATCCTACACTTTTGTTTTTTTATCGGCATTGTATGACATGTCATAATGAGATCCAATATTTTGGTAAGCTAAAGTTACTGAGGGTCTGTTAAAGCCCATGATTCAATGTAAACTAGTCTGGTAATTTCGAAATCTGTCACATGTGAAAATTTTAATTTTAGAACTGTATTCTAGCAATTTTTTCTTAAAATGATCTCAAGGTCAAGGCTGAGGTAATGTTAAACCATATCTGCACTGGGATATCTAGTAATATCTCGGTTACTATGTAAATGGTGCTAGGTATCTGTATCATCTAAGCTTTTATTTTTTCACCACTTAATGCATGTTTGTGTGTGCATATTTCTCCCATGTGTGAATTAAAAGTGATATTTTATTTGTTAACTGCAGGTATGAGAAAAACCTATTGGATTACTTGCAATGTTGAACCTGACATAACACATTTGTCCCTTGATAGGCAAAAATTTCCAAGCAACTTTGTTGTGAGGCCTCGAGATTTGAATAGGTTACTGGCTAATTTTCAGTCATCTCTTCAAGAAATTACTATTATTGCAACAGAACCTGCTTCCGTACCTCCTGATTCTGCAAATGAAATTGGTGGAAAGGCCGTTGAATTTCGGAGTTATATCGACCCAACCAAAGGTAACAAAGATGCTTTTGTTGGTATATTGATCAGCAGTATATTTAGCCAACAATTTTTTTCATGGCAGATAATGATTCGTTGCTTCACACCCAGCTATGGATAGATCCTAAAGAGGAGTTTTTGCTGTATGTGCATAATGGGGATCCAGTAGATGTGACTTTCAGTGTAAAAGAACTGAAGGTACAGTTAGCCAAGCCTTTTGATTGCAGTAGAAAGTTTAAGTTTTATAGACTTTGACAGAGGTTGCTGTTAGATTATATTAGGATTTTTATCATGTTATCTTCCATAATGTCTGTTATTCTTTCTTCCTCTCGTTCTAATGCTACCTTTTAGGAATGTACCTGATGTTTTTATCATCAAACTGCAGGCATTTCTTTCATTTTGCGAGGGCTGTGAAATTGAAATCCACTTACATTTTGAGAAAACTGGCGAGTAAGATGAACTTTGATCCCATATATTTGATCTTTACATGCCTGTCGAACATATGCTAGAAATGGTGTCACAATATATGTTTTTTGTCCAGATGATATAGTTTTAGTTGGAAAATGAGAGAAGATATTAATTGGAAGTTACGGACATGAAGGCAAACCTCAGTACATGATTTTTGCCTAAGTAGAAGTAAAACAAAGTATGTGGAGTGCAAGTTTAGGATATTATTGACCAATAAGTTCCAACATAGAGCTGAAAATTGGAGAACAGACAATACCGCAAATCTCATGTTGAGAGTACCTTGGGTCCACTATTTATAATGACAGAGATAGAGGAAGATTAAGATCCAAGTATTATGCAGGAAATGTTGTACAAAACTAGATTTTGGGTGTTAAAAACAATTAAGAAAGTAAAAGTAATGTTGCAGACTTGCAGAGGTGAAAACATTACAATTGAGATATAATATAGAAATAGAATTACAATCATTTGAGAGAAAATTGGGATAGCCCCGATAGTAAAGCAAACAAAACTGTAGGCCAAATCACGAAGAGAAACATAGAGATGAATTATTTCTGTTGTACTGATACATGACAGAAATTTATAACGTCAGTTTATCCATGTAGCCGACTCCACCTAACGAAATAACATTTGGGTGTTTTGATGCTGTGTTTAATAGTTATGAATTATGATGTGTTGTTAATCTTTATTTTTTAATGACTTTGTGTTTGGCAAGCAGACCAATTCTCATGACACCTAAATTTGGTTTGGAAGATGGGTCCCACTCAAATTTTGATGCTACCCTTGTACTGGCAACCATGTTAACATCTCAGCTTCATGAAGGCGCTGCATCAGAACCTCCGGTGGTGGCTACTAGAACACATGCTCAAACTGAAGAAAGAAATGAATCCCCCTTGCAGCAAGAGAACTGCCGAACGAATGCATCAGAACTTCCATCTGACCACACTCGTATTTGGTCAGACCTCTCAGGTAATTTCAATATTGAGATGTATGATTTGTCCTTGATCTAAATTCTCAGTAGCATTTGCATTTTGCAGCAACTGCAGCTAAAAATGTTAGTGGTATGGAAGAAAGGCAGGCACAAGAAGGAACAACTTTGAATGATAATGAACAAAGAGATATTCAAAGGATTAGTACAGTGAAAATTACAAGAGGAAAATTATTTGCAGGAAATAATCCCATAGATTCCAATTTGTATCCTTGATGTTACTGTTTGTCTTAATATGTTATCATTTCCAGCATCATGATTTAGTCTACCCATAATGTGAGGGTGCAATGTTGCAAATCCCACATTTCTTACCATTTGTTTTCTGGTCGAACTCTTATGGAGCTGTTGCAATGCATGTATGTTCATACCATATCATGAGAATGAAGCCTTTTATTTGGATTATAAATTTTCATTTTGAATTCCTTTCATCTACAGCACTCGCTAACTGCGTCATTCCATGACATTGTTAATGTGACCGTCAGAAATATAGGAAGCATGTACACTTCAAAATAGAATTTATACAGTGTTGGTCACACTTCAAAATCTCCTAAGTTGCATCATTTTATTATATTTATAATTGCTTCTTCTCGCTTTTAAAATATCAATATGCTCTTTAGATTTAGATTTGGATTGTAGTCAGTTGTGTTAGGTATTATAATTTTTTAAATTGGTTGTTTACTTGTGTCTTTTTTGTATGGTATTTGGGTCCTATTTTGCATCCCTACTATTTAGCTAAAAGGTTTTGTTGGGACTATATTTGACATATATGTTGG
>Ga0209282_1000857_pt1 | contig 15699 bp, 5 predicted proteins | sample Mtrugardesep15_FD_187529 | JGI IMG/M metagenome (GOLD analysis project Ga0209282, IMG submission 187529) | Root nodule microbial communities of legume samples collected from California, USA - M. trunc garden sep15 (SPAdes) (version 2) | ecosystem: Host-associated > Plants > Roots > Nodule...
AGGCTCATTCTAGTTCGGTTGGTGAGTACGATATCACTCAAGTAGGTCATGTAGAAGGGGATTCGTGGTAGTGATATAAGCGCAGGCCTACAGAGAATCAGCTCTTGCAAGCGAGTCAAATGCTGTTCTAGGGTTGACTTTATCTTCCCACTATGCTATGCGGGAATGGAATGTATGCTTCCAAGGCTGCTCAGAGGACAGGCAAGGGCCTTCTATGAGCTTGCTTCATAGCCGTCCATGCACTAGGGGAAGGCTCCACGTGTCCGTTATGCGTTGGTTAAATGCAAGAGGCTCACCATCAGACCTTGGGTTGCTTGAGGATAGGACATGCTTTCGTCTAACGACCTCTCGGTCAGAGGCCCTGTTCTAGAGAGCTATCTTTGCCGTAGGTAACTATCTGAACCTACGGCCAGTCAGCGTCCTGCGGGATGATTGAATCAAAGTTCCGTCGTCTGAGCCCTTAGATCTGTTCTTTGGATAGAGATTGGGAACCCAAACCAACTCCAGGTATTAGTTGAATGAAAGCGCTAGCTCATGGATGAGCGATCAGAGTAACTAATCGGCACGGAGCGAAAGGAGCTTCCCACTTTGAAGCCAAGCGGACAAAGGCGGTAGAGGGCCTTCTTGAGGGAACAAGTCCTTGAGATGGTACCGAAGAAATGAAACCATTCTCGCATCAAAAAAGAGTCCTTTTTAGCCTTCGCTGATGACAAAGACAAAGGGGCAAGGCATTTGATGACAACCACCAACAAAGAGAAAGAAGGTTAGCCCGACACCTTGGTTTAGGTTCTTTTTGTGGGGTTAGATTCTATGCCAGCATTCGCTAAGCGTGTAGAATAGTCAGGCAACATGAACCATTGCCTAGTCCTTCAAGACGTCTTGAAAGCTCAAAGAAGAGACCACTAGCAAGAGTAGCAAGAGTGTGCAAGAGCAACGTCCGAACAAGGGGCTGAACCCGATCTTGGAATTGCTCGCGTTAAGCAAAAGATTTCCTTGTCAAGTTTCCGGTATTCTCCCCCTTTTTTAAGGGCTTAACACACTCCATAGATCTTATCCGCAACCAATGGATATTCTTGATAGAAGGTCTCTTCTTACGGTCTTGTTGTGTAAGGTCTGATCCCGCTAGAGGATATCCATCAGTCATCTTTGACAAAAAGGACTTTCTGTGTAACGCCTGCGATCTGCCTGATTTTCCTCTTCGTTCCTCATAGTTAGTATTGATTCATGCAAAGATGCTCCTCTGAAGCTGGAGTAAGGGATTGTCCACCTCACCGCCCCGAAGAGCAGTGGCTCTCTTGTTTTGCACGCCTACAGAGAGAGACTCCAAAACAAACGACGCTCAATCGAAAGAAAGAGCAAGAAACTATACGCTTCACTCATGCCCCAGGAATCCCTAGACACAGGGGGTAGAGCTAATCTTTTACTAGAGGGGGGGAAAAGCATAGAGCGTGCGGACTCTGCTCTCGACCTCCTCCCACCCGCCTCAGCTTCGCTAATGAGAGTTGGGAGTTGAGTTGGCTTACGTTCCTGTGGAACTTCCGAGACGAAGCTAAGGCTTTCGAAACTATAACCCTTTGGGTATGTTTAAAGCACAGTTTTGCCCAGAAGCTCATAGGTTAGGTCGAATACCGGGTTTCTCTCCTTAGCCTATGGCCTATGGATCTGCCTTGCTTAGGCTTTCTTCTATCCCATTAGCTGTAGAGCATCCAGTTCAAGCAGAATTCTAACTTGAGGTGAGGATGGCACCTTCTTATTTATTTTATTGCTACTGGTTTGTTCCAGTCCCACTTCCTCACTCCCCGGCTATACAGGGCCTTCCGCAAAGGCAGGTTAGCTGTTTGCAGCTAAGTCAAAGCAGCAGAGAGTCGCTGGGAAAACCTTGATTTTGATTCAAAACAACCTATTTCTCCTTGAGCCCCAGGAATAAAATAAAAACCTTGCACCTTAGAATAGAATCGATTCTAGCTACCTTTCGGAGATTGAGTAGGCTAGGCCCTTGACTCACAAGTAGTACATTTAGAAAAAATAGATATCCCGCTTAACCTTTCGTAGCTGACTTGAGTCCCTAAAAAGTCATTCGATTGCTCGTTACGGATAGATACATATGATATGGGGTTTAGCTATTGAAGTGAGTCTTTGTCCGAGATGCATGTGTTCAAGCTATTTTTCTCTTTCATCTGAGATCAACTTGCTTGTTTCCTCGTCCATGAGATTTGACATTTGTGATGAAAGACCCGGCGTAGTCAGAATCAAATAGTAATTCCCAACCTCCGATACAAATGAAAGTCGTCTTGTCCAGTCCTACCTATGCCAATTTTGGTACTTTGATCACATGGAGATGGTTTATATTAATGTAATTCCGATCGATGCCCAAAGGTCTTTCATTCAAGCTCATTAGGTGCGGTAATTGAACATCAGTTATAGCATTTCTAGGAAGGGATCTTACCGAAGTTCTCTGAATACCGCCCTAATCTTCTGTCCAAGTACCTATCCAACCAATGTATTGTCACTTGACTGAGCCAGAAAGCGTGAGAACAACTTCTTGCTCCATCGCCATCGAATTGAACCCCTATGATTGAGTACTTTTCAATTGGTCGTATATATTTAGTGTCTATATAATCTCTATCTTGTTTTCCATAGCCTTATCTCCTATATTCCACTGGTAAATTTCTCTTTATATCTATAAAACAAAATAATAGAGACATCTAATAAGATAAGAAGGATTTTTAGTGACATGGGTGAAGTACAGCAGCTACTTACTAAGGCAACGGCAAGACTAGAAATCCAAAGCCCAACCGGATCTTCTTTCTCTGGGAACCCCCCAACTGGTAAGGGTAAGCAAAAGAAGCAAGCCAGCTTCGGTAGTAGCTTCAAAGGAATTGGTAGTCTGTCTTTTTTAGGAAAGCATTCATAATGTATGAACTCAACCCATGTTCAAAAGCTTGAACAATGAAGTGAAAGGCTTGACTTTCTGGTTTTCATCATTGTCGACAGAAAGAAGGGTGTGTTTTAATTTCCTTTGTTTGTTGACCGAATCCCATCTTTCTCAGTTACATGCCGATATTTGGCCTTAGAGCTACTTAGAGTGTGGGGGGAGGGGGAGTTTACTTTAAACGGCTGACTGCTCCAGTTCTTGTCTTCAGGGTATGTGAGACCCCATAAGTTGAGTAGTGCTGAGCCAGGTTTTTTTAACCTGTTGAACGGTTCAAGTAGAAGTAAATAAGTAACAAAGTTGAAACCCCATACTAATTTATAGTAAACAATATGAGCAAAAGACAGGAATCCGCGGATAAGGCGAAAACATTTGCATTCGATGCATCAATGAATGTGCTTGCGGCCTCTTCTCTGCTCGATGCCTATTCTGTTCCTTCTGTGGCATTTGTCACCTATTCTTCATCCCTTGCGGGAGCCCTTTTTTCAACTTTCTTTCAGCTCGTCAAAGGACCCACCCTTGGGCATTCAAACTTCCAAGGCAGATACACACCTCTATGCCTGGCTTCCTTCCTCCACAGAACACTTACTATCTTGGCGTGGGATAAAAAGAATTTTCTTATCTTCTTTCCTCGGTATTTACCGCTTCGCCTCTATGCTATCAAGAAGAAGGAATGCCGGGATTCCTAAGATAAGAATAGAAATAGCGATATGCCGATTTGCTGCTGTTAAAAAGCTAGGCACCTCTGTATTCTTATTGCCAATCTCTATTAGCTCCCGAACAGCCTATTCGATTTCTGTGCTTAAGCTTGTTGCTTGTTCTCACTTATTCTTTTCTTGGCTTGAACAACAATATGACTTATAAAGTCTAATCAAGGACGGCGTGCACACTCAATCAGAATCTCTTTACAGACGGGCGGGGTCTAACTAAATAGAAGTAATTTATGACTTCCAAGGCATTCTAAGGACGAGAAAGAAACTAAATAGATCAAATAAGTCATTCCCCGAAAGCTATCAGTCTTTGTATGAAGGTAGGCCGTCTAAGTCAATACTACTTGCTCGGTCTTTCTTTCCTACTTCGGATCATCTTCGATCTTGGCCGCCTTAGGCAATTATAAGGATGCAATTGATGAGTGATGAGGAAGAGACTTTAGCATCTCTAGCTAGACCATCTATAGCATCAAGATAAGCGGACGTTCTTGCCATTCATCAAAGGCTTTAGACTGAACTACCATATCTGAGGTCGGAGCCTACTCTATTTCCTAGCGCAGTCTCGGGAGCAGAGCAAGTTACGGGACTTGGCATCCGGGGTATATGGAATGGAATCCCTGGTATAAGGTTAGGCCAATGCATTAGACTTCCTAGCTTTCAATACTGTATCAGTACGGGAAGAAAGACCAAGCGTATCATATGCTATTTCATATGACCGGAAAGTCCCATCTATTCATACCTTCTTCTCAATCGGATTGCAACTTCATCTTAGGCGGCATAAGGGCTCGTCTCATTCTATAATGGCGTGGTAACAAGAGAAAAGAGATTGCTTTCAGCTTCAGGAGTTTATTCTATAGTCACCCGGTAAAGAGATAGGAATTGAGACTGTTAGATGTCTGCACTAAGGGTCCCAGAGAAAGACTTGCTGCGCCTATTCACCATCAGGTTCGGAAGTAGACTAAGCAAAAAACCAACTAAAGTTAGCATGCTCCCATGTGGGACTTCTTAAGTAAGATGAGCGAGGAAGGGAATTATCCGATCTAAAGCCAAGCCAGAACTCGCCATTGGATTTGAATGCCCATCTGAGATGATAATCCGATCTTATTCGCCGACATTCAACTAGAGGACAGCGTTTACGCTAGGAATTGATGGCATGAATAGGCAGCCTATTGAATCCGCTGCAGGAGCAGGAGGAGTAGCACGTTTTTCGACCAGGAACTGCAGATAAGCTAACAGAAAACGATCTTTAGCAGAGGATTTAGGCACATTCAATTCAACACGATTATCGGCATAAAGCCTGTTTGCCCCTTCCTGACCTTTCGGATCAATTGCTATTGAATCAGATCTTCTCCTAGCGTAATAACAAAGATTCTCTACCTTGTATTTACTTAGAATAGAGATGTAGAAATGAATATATAGACTTTCTATCTTTCATAGTAGATGTGATTTTCAGGAGGAAGCTTTGCTTACATTGTTTGCTCGGTACGAAGGAGTGGAACAAATGAGTGGTTGGTTAATAAGTGTGAAACGGAACCTTCTTCATAGATGTATGGAGAATGAGACTACGGGTCTGCTCTGATTTGACTTTTTATTATTCTTAAAAAGAAGAGTGACTGGGTCTGTTGATGCGGAATCACGCTCTGTAGGATTTGAACCTACGGCATTGGGTTTTGGAGACCCACGTTCTACCGAATTGAACTAAGAGCGTCAAGGTCAGGATATCCCCCAATTCCTCTCCCGTTGGTCGAGTACGCTCCACTCTTTATCCTTTCGGTTGAGCACAAGTGAACTTCCCTTTCATTCAAGTCTGCTTTGTTTAGAGAGACTTTCTATATGCAATTTGTCTTAGAAAGGGACTTGCTTACTCTGATATCTATGAGCTCACTGGGAAGAAGAAGAACTGCGTTTATCTTCTCCTCGCTTCGGGCTACGTACCGTATCATCCTGGTAAGAAAGAGACAGGAGAGAATTGCACAAGTCGAAACTTCTCATCCAGTAAGTCCAATTTCGATTTCTAGGATAGGGCTAAGTTATAAGTTATTTACATTCTTCTTTCAGCCTAAGCTCGGTTACACTGCATTCCGCTTTTGAAATGGATGGAATCGACTGTGCTCGACCTAGGTAGGGTACTGATTCCACTGCGAAAAAGATTCCATTTCTTTTCATTTACCAAGCACGAACAAAATGAAAGGATGACGATCCAATGCATCGATCTCCGCACACACCAGAGCAATAAACACGCTCTCTCTGCCCTCTTATCAAGGAAACAGGATCCCTGCTCCTGCCTGAGAAGTAAGTGCACCGAAGCTGAAAGTGGAGAAAAACATAGTTGAGCCGAAGGCATATCCCAGAGAAAGGGGGATCACCGGAAGCCCTCTCCTTTTATGAGAAAGGGGGATCACCGGAAGCCCTCTCCTTTTATAATGTCGAGCTGCTTCACACGGACTAAAACCTATCCCTTCTATTATGATTGTCCATTTATTCTTAGTGCTGCTGGACTTGAGCCTCAATCTCCGCTTTGTCAACTTCCAACCCCTTCTTTCACACGCACTTAGTTCCTTCACATCTTGAAAGCACTTGTGTAAACTGTTATGGCGATAAGTTATCCTATTTTTCAATGAAATCATAGATCTTTGAAATGTAGCAGGAGCATTGCACAACCCAAAGGGCATCCTTCTGATAGTTCTCTTTAGTAGGTCTTCTGGTGCTATCCGATTGTAACCTGAGTAGTCATCTAAGAAAGAGTAGAACTCTTCCCCTACCCCATCATTTGATCAGGCTAGGCTCTTTCCCCGTGGCTTTGTTGAGCTTCCTGTAGTCCATTTCTTCTTCCCTCCACTTATAGAACAAGGAATAGTGAAGCTTCCAGGGTCTTGCACCTTAGCAGGTATCTTGTGTTGCCATACTGCACACTCTAGTCATGGCCACAGTTTCAAATTCCCAGTCACTCACTTCTTTCTTTATCGTACCATTACTCACTACCCGTCAGGCTAAAAAGCATTTCACCGGCTTTATAGTTCACTAGCCTCACTCACTACCGAAAAGGGGATTCATTAGTCAGTAAGAGATATCACTGACCCCGGGGGCTGACCCGTTATAGTATAGCTCCTATCGCTAGAGCACACTGCCCCGGTTCTCTCTACCTTGAGCTAGTAGGCTAAGAAAAGCAGCTGCTAACGCTGCCATCCTTCATTCCGCTCCCTCATTCACTTGTAGCTTTCTGACAGATATTCATAGGCCATTCATAGCAAACCTCCAAGAAGCCGCATTCATAGCTCACCCTAGCCGCCGCATTCATAGCTATAGGGAAAGCTAGACTTGCAGGGGATATAAAGATACCCAGGGGTAAGCAGATAGAGCGCCCAAGAGGAACGGGGACTAAGCGATCTGCCGGGATGTCAAAATGAATCGGTAGGGGAGCCTTAGAACGAAGTACCCGCGCGAGCAGGGTTGGACGAAGCGGAAGCGAGAATGTCGGCTTGAGTAACGGGTGAGAATCCAATGCCCCGAAAACCTAAGGGTTCCTCCGCAAGGTTCGTCCACGGAGGGCCGAAAGGCGTAGTCGATGGACAACAGGTGAATATTCCTGTACTACCCCTTGTTGGTCCCGAGGTACGGAGGAGGCCGAAAGATGGTTATCGGTTCAAGAACACAAGGTGCCCCTCCTCATCTCCAAGTCAGTACGCGTCACTACTCCATCTATAGTTCGGGTATCATTCTTCAGTCCCTCTTCCCTACTTGATAATAAAAGCAAGCAGTAAGCAAGTAAGCCTACCAGTGCAGCAGTTCTGTCCCCCCACCTTCAGTCTCTCAATCAGGCATTTCAGTAATTCCTCGAGCTAAGTAGGTAGGGCTGGGTGTTAAGACCCTCGCTCGGGGATGCCCGACCCTGAGGAAGAAGTCGAAGGTCATCTGTAGAGAGATCTTCTTTCTTTTATTGCTGGAAATGCCTTTGATTGGAGGTGAGGGACCAATGCTATGGCTGTTGGTGAAGTGAATTGATCCTCGGGCATGGTTTCGAGCCTTTCTCCTTCCTTATCCTTAAGCATTCCTTAATGGATGGCTCGGTATAATGTTTTATGGGTCATATTTCTTGTTTGGACGTTCCTTCGCGGATCTCTTAATCCATAGCATGTTCCTGCAAGGAAAGACTTTTTAAGAATTTAGAAAAAGCAGCTCTAACCGTGGGCTACCTTGGAAGGTAAGATGGCAGGGCTAATCAGTCAACCGGAAATTAGGATAATAATAAGGCTTTTCCATCTCATCCATTTATCGGAGTCGCTAGCTTTTGCTAGTAAATTGATCAGGACGAGGTGTTCAATTACTGGGGCGTGACAAAATGGGGCATCCTAGCTGGGCAATAGCTCGAGGTACTCTCGCTTCTTTCTAATGAACAAATAGACTTCCTTTGAAGTTGAACACTATCTCAATTGTGAGCTGGAAAGTGAGTCTGAAGCGAGTTGGTATGGTCTAGGGCTTCCGATTCACACCCTCTCATAGCCATCTGCCCTTAATAGAGTTACGATAAAATAGCCTGTTTTGGGGCATAAACCTTATTTATAGAAGGGAAAACCTTAGGAAAATAAGACATTTGACTCAACCCCGTGTTTTTAGGCATCGACCTGCTTTTGGGTTAGGACGAGCTTTGAAAAAGCCTATTTTTGATTAGTTTATCTGGTATAGGAGAATGAAAAACTTTCTAATTTTGGCTTGTCCCACAGGAATTAAAATATTTAGTTGGATCGCTACCATGTGGGGGGGTTCGATACAATACAAAACACCCATGTTATTTGCTGTAGGGTTCATCCTTCGTGTTCCAACTCAGCGATATGAATACCATCGTTAGCAAGAACTTCCCCTTCGCCTACAGGCCTTTATTCACCTCTCCCTTTACTCTTCCTTTGTCTTCCTTGTTCCTTCCATCTAAGCTCAAAGCTAGCTTCATCGCTAACGTAAGGCTGAATTGAATTTCTTTCTATATATTATTATATAAAGAGTTCACCTAACAGTTCTTGCTTGCTGAGTTGCTGAGATTAGTCCATATTGCTAGCCAACTCTACATCGCTTTAGCTCAACCTTTCCCTCTTCTTAGTCAAGCTTGGACGCCCAATCCTTTATGCTGGACTTTACATGCAATTGCTCTACTGGATGGGAGTAGGAAAGGCAGAAGTCTTGGAGAACTGCTTGTGAATGGAGGGTTTAATAGTCAGTTGACAAGGCTACTTTCGAGTGAGTAGGTTTATTAGTGACTCTCAGTCAATCATTACTAAGGCGCAGGGATTGCTCTTGGATTGATTGCACTTTATAGCTAAGCTAGACAATTCCAGATTGATTCTGATTTCATTGATAGAACCCTGCTAGTTCAATCCTCACTTTCCATTCCTAGGGTTATTGAATACTTTACTTGCTTGCTATTGCTAGTTCAATCGTCAGCTCTTGCTTAGTCATTGGACTATATCCATTGAGGGAAACTTTCTAAACACTACTGCATTTAGGAATTCATCCTTTCCTTCGCCCGATTCTCTCCCTCGTCCTAACGGTTCCTCATCTCTCATGTGGATTGGATTTGGCGACTGCTCTATCTATAGTTAGGGATGAGCTGACGACCATGCTACACCCGTGGGTCTGCTTTGAGAATGGCCTACTGAGCGCCTGCCTTGAGTATAATTCCCCGTCCGGTTGGAGAAACTACGACGTGTGTCTCGATCTTGACAACTGAATCACGACCGGACGCTATCTTTAATCCGGGGTCTCGTTCATGCGGCGATGAAATTTGAAGACCAATGAAGAATCCCAACCCACCAGATTCGTTCTAGAACTTTCTATGCCCGGTTGGGCGAATCCACCGACTCACGTCGAATACGAACGCCTCTCTCGACAAACTAGCCCACGTCTTTCTATCGGACTAGACCGATAGAAGTAGCTTGTTCCGTGATACAAAACCCCATACGCTGCCACCATGTGAGAGTCGGTGCGTAATGGATCTACGCCTGCCTTCGAAAGCTCAATTCCTGTTTACCAGGATCCTGGAACCATTCCTTGATTGATTGAAAATCACGAGTCGAATTTTTCTCTACCTATTCTACTATCAAGCTCTTGACACCGCCTAGCGCCCTCCTCCTCTTTTGTTCGCTTCGCTCTCCTCCCTCGACTAAGGCCCGAAAAGAAAAAGATTTCAGTCTGAACCTAAAGCCCTACTATGGGCTTGAAAGAGCTCACTAGATTGATCGCAAGCAAAAGAAACCTTCAAACTCGCATTCGCATGTTGGTTGTTCTTCACTAAACATCGAGGTTTCAGGTGAAAGTGAAGGTTCGGATCGGACTCTAGTCTCGGCCTACGTCTCTTCAGGTCCGGTTTTCATTAAAGGGCTTTCTTCCCTTTTAGGATACCGCTTTAATAACGAAAATCGGAGTGTATTTTTGTAGCTTCACTTTCGATAGGCCTACATCTCGCCTTCCACTACCGGAAGAAAAATGGATCCGCGACTCCCGGAACTTAGACGTACCGCTCACCGCAAAGAAGAGTTTCTGTACTACCTATTTATCCATAAAGGCTTGAGCGCATCGCTTTCCAACTGTGCCTATTTCTTGCTTGAAAGTCACCCTCGACTTCCAGCTGTCCCGCTAACCGAAACTGACTTTCACTAGCGCTTGCCGGTGCGAACTGAACTAAAACTCTCTCTACGGTCTGCGGCACCTGCCGTGGGCTCTAGTTACTACTGACCGCTAACCAAACGGAAAGAAGGAAATGAGTCTTTATCACCCTCCGCATAGACAGTAATAGTAGAGTAGGACTTCCTTGCGCTTAGAACGTGCCGGATAGCTCTAACGACGTGGAGAGGATGACCTCGCTCTCGTTCCCGTTCCATCCAGATCATCATTCTGGTCAACATATCCGGACTTCCGGCTCAGTGCAGCCTGCTATCATGCGCCTGATGCTCAGAGATGCCATGCTCCGGCTCCGTAACAATGGCTTCAGCATCCTAGCCCTCGCTATGAAGGTGAAGTACGCCGAGCTTGTGACTCTTAACAATACAATATGACGGTCTTCGCCGTTGACGACCTTTCGATCTTCTCCGGTTCTCACTCTTATATCATATCAGCAACGTCAGGTTCCACATTGTGCCGAACCATTTCTTGTCGATCGCGGATCTGGAGAAGCTTCCGGTGGGGACTGCTCCGCCGACATTGGAACGAGGCCAACCGCTGCTTATCACAACCTCAGGTGCCGGTGGAGGTTTGACCTCGGCGCCGATGAGGATTAACTATGTGAGGATTAAGGTGCCGGACGTCATCCGCAACGTCAAGATCGTGGTGCACAGTGTGTACTCGCCATTTCCACATATTAATCCTGTGGCTGCGGCTTACGACAGTATCCTAGGAGGCTCAGAAGTCTCAGGGGGAGATCAGACGATGGAAGGAACGTGTGCTGCTCTGGATGGGCATGAGGTTGTGGTGAGTCCCCGATGCCTCAGGTCAAGCCAATGGTGGAGATCGAAGATCACCATGGCCTGTAATTAATCCTGAAAGTGTTGCTTTGGTGACACGTATCCGTTTATTTGTTGTCTTTTTTGAGGTCAGTCAAAGACAGAAGAAAGGGGCCGAGGACACATTAGTTTCTATGAATTGTCACAACTCCGCTCAACAGGTTAAGCCTGTCTGGTAGTATCTCTTCGGGATGCCCAGGCGCGGCAGAAATGTCCGGAGCTATGTGGGATAAGGTCGCTTGACTCTGTCTTCCTTGCGGAAAAGCAGGAAGGCAAACCTGATCACGGTCGACTAACGGTAAGTCATTCTAGCTCTGGGTGGGAAAGATGCGGGTTCAAATCCCTCTCGGGATTCAAGATCGGAGTGAGCCTTCAAAGAGCAGTTTCTTCCCTGGTGTGTGCGAGCCTCTTTACCCAAGGTAGAGAAGAAATAGAGATAGGGCCTGTGAGCAAAACAAAAAAGGAATGAATTTCATCTGGTCGATAGCTCCTACTTCTTTACAGGCATTACGCCATGATAGGTCTTGAAGAAATCGAGAAGAAAAGATTGATTTCACCTAGCTTAGCTCGGTAGGCTGTGCTATCTTTCTTGTGTCCTTTCAAGCAGCAATAGCTGTGCTTGTACAGGACTCGAGCAATCTTTTTTCTAATCGCAGCGAAATAAATTTAAAGTGGAACAAAAAAAGATATCGTTATTCCATTCTTTCTATGCTGCGCCACAGCTCCATTAGTTTTGCCGCCTCAAGAGAGATGAGATTCCATCCCCGAGGTTGCCGAAAAGAAGACTAAAGAGAATCAATCCTTGATTGCCAATGGTCCTAACTAACGACCCTAACTAAAGAAAAAGAGCCTTGAATGCTAGGCAGTTGCCAGTCAGAACAAAAATCCAAATAGGATGGAAAAGGACATCATCGACGCGCGAACGGTTTAGACAAAGGCAAGAATGGCATATCCGAACAGCTTCCCCAAGTCGTAGGAAGACTACGGAACTAAACAAAGAGCTAAATACGTAAGCAATCCCAATTCAGGTTTTCCCCGAAAAGGCTATAGTCGCAGACCCACAATCAGCCGCCAAGTTCATTCAGTAGACATCAATACCGTATCTTCTCGCACGGGGAAAGAGATTCCCAGCCCAGAGTGGAGAAACTCATCAAATCCATCTTGACTGTTGAATCTAGCTTACTCCTTTCCTCGAGTGAGGTTTTTTTTTAGTCGCTCCTTAGCTCCTTTCGTTGAGACCTCGTTGCGCTACAGATTAAAAGAGTGGAAATTCCCTGACTGAAAAAGAGGAGATAGAAAGTTATCAATACTTTATCCGATACCTTCCCCGAATCTAGTTACCGAGTGAGCAAGAAAAACCAGCTCTTGGCGTGAGAAAAGGGCTCCTATCTAACAGGTCTGCTAAGGGGAGCTCATTCCTCTTCGTTAAAGGCTGACTCCTCGACAACTGAGGAAGAAAAGAAAGCTTTCGACCTACGCTTACTCCTAAATCCGAAGACTCCTACAAAAAGGCTCCATTCCATGGCTGTTTTGGGCAGTGAGCCACTCCTTGATCAAAGACTCAGGGATAAGAGTACTGGCAAGGAAAGTCATTGATAGAAAGATTGCTACTCTAGCTTCGCTAATGAGAGTTGGGAGTTGAGTTGGCTTACGTTCCTGTGGAACTTCCGAGACGAAGTTAAGACTTTCTTTTAACCCTCTGTTTGATCTCGAATCGCTCTGATACCACTCTCAGAGGAAAGCTGTCCATTATCTCAGCTCTGAGACTATGGAGGGCGATAACGAGCCGTGGGAAAGTCCCCATCGACCTATCCTGATGTTCTTGGTGAGCTAGCCAGTCATCACCAGCGCACATGAGATAAGGCTAAGGAGAAGATGAGAGGCCCCGCAATGATTTCTTGCAGCGGCAACTGCTTGAGCTCCTACTCTCACTGCGGTTACGAAGACAGCAAGCAAAGGGATATTGAAAAGAGGGAGCACAAGAGCTCTGAGTCATCCAACAAGGCTTACTGGAAAAGACTAGAAGAGTAAGGTCATCAGTCCCAGAGCCTATGAGTGCTATGCAAACAGCACTGATTCACCAGAAAGACCGTGACGGTTCATGTCCAGCTCCTTCTATTCTATAGTTCCTTCCCCCTTTCCTTCACCACCAGCTGGAGCGCAGTCTTCGCCGGTCTCAAGGTTATCAACAAGACAAGACCGATAACGTGGCTACGAGCTCTTTCCTTACTCAGACAGACCCCAACCCCAAGCGGGCACGGTGACAAGACTTTGATGCGGGGTTCGGAAGATAGGCTTGCAACGGATTCAACCGATCGATTCCCCGTGGCATATAAAGATTGGCGAAGCATAAGGTTAGTAACATCGGTGCTGATAACTTCCTTTTCTCCTTCGGGGGTGGGCTTTGTAGGAGTTGGGCGAGATGCAAGACTTTTTCCTCAAGGAGTTAGAGCAGAAGTTGTTTACTCGTATAAAAGAATAAGACCGGCTTACCATTCTATTAAATAAAATTAAAGGGTTGAGAGTGGATTCCTTTCTTCAATGCATTCCACCGAGGCGACTAGGGCACCTTTTTTGTAAGAGACGCTCAGCTCAAGCCAACTTCTATCAGTTCAGGCGGAAGGTCAGGGGGAGTGGTACAATTAGGCCTTCCCTTCGGTATGCGATATCAGTATGTAAAGTTAATTTATCTCGTAGGCCCGCTTTTGAAACTTCTGGTTTGAGCCGCTAACGAGCATCGATAAGCTGTCGCAAGCAATCAAAGCGATTCCCTTCCTTATTCTAATAGAAAAGGTAATCCGGGCCCTCCCCCTGTCTACAGCTATGCTATCTCTATCACTGCTAAGGTCTGGTTTTTTTTGCTGGATCAGATATGGGCCCTTTCCTTCCTTGTTTGCATTCCTGGTTGGTTCTAAAGAAAGGGTTGGAAAATGGAATCAAACAAAAGGTCAGATAGGCCTCCCGTCCCATTCTATTTCCTAAGACAAGATCCGTCGTGGTTCGGAGTCTCGTACTAGCCTCGCCCTATCTAAAACTAAAAGGCGGATGGAAGATGGCCTTCTTTCTTAATGAGCTCTCTCGCTTGACTTTATCGGTATAGCATTTCTTGCTAGATCGGATTGAGAGTGACTTCTTCCCTTCCGCTGTCTATGTTTTCAAACATTTCATCGGTGTCGACATTTTCTTAATCTCAGCCAGTGTAGGCTTGCTCCGCACACAAAGGCTACATCTGGGCCGGCACATTGATTTTACTTTTCCATTCATTTTTTACCTTCGCTCCGGGCACGCTGTTTAGATCTATTTCGGTTGCCAATGAAATGGAATATGGGGAACTCTCCGTCTAAGTGGTTAATCCGACGAGTCAATTCTCAATGTTATGCTGCTATCCGTTCGACGATCCTACTTCTGATGTCACCCCCGCCTATCCCTCCCTGTGGAATATCCCAACTATTCTCTATCCAATTCCGGAAGAATGGATCATGAAAGATTTTTTCTTGAGATGCCGGTAAGGAACAGCCAATTATAAAAGCGGGTGGCAGGGAATGAAAGCACTCCTTTGATAGCAAAATATAGAAATTTTTGAGAGCTAGGGGCAGGCCATCTATTCCTGCTTTACTTTCTTAAAAGATTAGATCTCTTTCTCGGTCGAGGTGGGAGTAGGCAGTTCTCTATGAACTGGATGTTGAATTAGAAAAAAGATGAGAGGAAGGCGCTTCTTCGATTAGGTGTCTCGTGGCAGGGGCTGTGCACAATCAAAGAGGGGCGGCTACTTTCCAGCTTGCTGACTTCACTATGACCTTCCCCACCAAATCTTCCTCCACTCCATATATATATATATAGGCGGGGTATAGGAGAAGCCCCAGAACTACGCTTGAAGCTTCATTCAGATCGATTCCAGTCGCCGCTACGCCACATCAATCCGTTATGGCTCGACCCTCTTCCTTAGCAGCTACGGATTCTCCGGGCAGCCATATTAGGAATTACATCAGTACATTAGTTAGACGAGCAGGAGCGTATGTACCCCGATTCGCACCAAGTTTTCTCTGTCGGGCATGGAGAAAGCTCCAAGGATTGACCCGCTCTACAACCCTAATTCATCGTCATTGGGGCGAAAGAAGAGTGTGATAGAAGCATATCAGTTTCAGCCTAGGGATCAGCCTATCAAACAAACAAAAGTAAGCGCGTATGCGGTCCGCCAGTCTTTGACTTTCTTTGAAGGCTGGTTTTCGAGCGGAAAGGTTTTGACCTTGAAAGTCTTTAGGCTTCGACCTGCCAGCCTAGACCTATTCTAATAGATTAGGCCTAGATTCCCCAACTCCTAAAAAAATGAATTTTTTTAAGAATCGCTATTTTGTTCGATTCAGCAGTAGTAGGAATGGTGTATCCAGCAGACGGTCTTTCATCAGTAAGCGATGTGCTAGTCTTTGTTGGTGAATGCCTATCTGGCTGGTGTTCAAGTCTCCGGTCCTTGTCCTTCTATTAGTGGTGGTATCCTAAGATTCCGGTTTAGAAATGATCTATTTCTGTAACTAGAAATTTCATAAGAGAAGAAAGATAGTAGCGTAGATTC
>Ga0209282_1000858_pt1 | contig 15686 bp, 4 predicted proteins | sample Mtrugardesep15_FD_187529 | JGI IMG/M metagenome (GOLD analysis project Ga0209282, IMG submission 187529) | Root nodule microbial communities of legume samples collected from California, USA - M. trunc garden sep15 (SPAdes) (version 2) | ecosystem: Host-associated > Plants > Roots > Nodule...
GGGGGGGGAGCTGCAATTGGAGGTGGAGGATACACTATATTGAAAAGAAATTACATTAATTTAGTCACTCACATTTTGATTTTTTTTTTTTTCAGATTGCAAAAGGGATATATAAGCCTTGAACATAGAGTTATTTCTGAAGGAGTTCAAACTTATGCGTTTAGTTATGGTTTATATGATGGCCTGTGATTCATCATGATATATGGTAATTGAGTTATATAATGTAGTAGGCGAAGTGGCAAAAACCATATGAAAATTCACACGCACAAAATGGACCAAACCTAGATAATCACGGAAAATGTCTAACCTAACAAACTCCGCATAATTCTAATTGACCTATGCCTTAAAATCTAGTCGACCAAGGTATTACGGACTTAATTCATATTTTGAACCCCCAAATATCTATACCGTCTCAAATATATAAATCGGACCAGGAGAATAAACATATCTCAATTGATTCTTTACAATAAGTTTGAATCTCAAGTTCTCAACAAACAAGTAGAGAAAGCTTGAAGGAAAAGTTATCTTAAGGAACAGTTTTATATATTATTAGAAAAGTGAAATTCATGCAGCAAAAATTGTTTTTTCACTAGAGTTTTAAATGTATGTTTGGATGAGCGATGCGATTGACAAAATTACTGTGAATTACCTTTACAAAACCACATAGTTCACCGTAAATTTTCAATTCTACCACTCATCCAAGTATGCACTAAATAGAGGAACATGTATACACACAAATACAAACATAACTCGACTAATTAAAAAAAAAAAAAAAAAAATTGGATTCAGAGACTTAATTTACCTGTGGACTGACCCGAATTCATCTTCAAACTGATGAAAGAGAGGGCACTAATCAAATAAGTAGAACCGTGAAAAAACCTGGAATTAAAATAGGTTGAAAATTTGAAATACAAGAATGAAGAATATGTACCTAGTTTAACACTAATATATAGATGGAAACGAAGATAACATTGAAGGCAAAGGAAACAAACAACGTTGGACGGCACACAAAGATGTGTTATGTGCTTAGAGGGCCGGCAACTAAAACTATACAGAATCTGACGGTTTTGGCCGTCCTTTTTCTTTTTGTAACCAAATTCCATACTATCCCACTTTGTGTTTATTTTCTGCTCATAAATCTTTATTTTCCAAATGTTTGATGTCATGCAAATAACAGCTAAAGGTATAGATCTAAAAAAAAGACTAATGGTTAAAACAAGGTAGAGAAATTTAAAAGCAATGTTTAATAGTAATATTTTATCATTGAGGAATATCAAATTTCTTTCATAGTGTTCTCATCTGAAAAAAACCTCAAGGGAGATTGAAGGTGACGGAGCTTAGACAAAGATGGTAAAAAATGCAAGAACATCATATCTATAGAATCGCATATTCAAATTTGTGATTTTTCATTTTTTCTTTTTTTAATATTTAGTATGTGAGTTTGTTGTTGAATTCAGGTAAGACATGGTCTTGAGTTTAAATACATGGCAAATTCTATGGTACACCTAATAATTTGAGTGTATTGGTACACCAACTCCATAAAATAATAGTTAAATGAGTTATTTTTTGTAGGAAAAAATTATTTTCTATCACCTATAATTATAATAACTAAATCTTATTTACCAAAAACGTCAATGCAATAAAATTTAATTTTTTTGAATTTTTATTACTCATAATAGAGAATTTTGATTATTTTTTACAACAAAATGTAAAAAAATTTAGTATGATTTTTATAAACAATGAAATGATATTTTCTAAATATCAATATCAACAAATAACTCTTTTTTTCATAAAAAATGATAGTTAATGTATAAATTTTTGAAACAAGAGTACCAGTACACTTTAATTGACGGATGTACCGTTGAAAATTACTCTTATCACTTAAATTCCTCATTCATTATATCATCATTGGCAATTAACTGTCGTTCGACATTTCCAACGATAGTTAACTGTTGTTGGACATTTTTTAGATGAGTTCAATCATTTTTTAAATTGGTTTGACCGATCTTAAAAGTGTCCAATTGTAGTTAACTGCCGCTAAAAATATCGAGCGGCAGTTAACTGTCGTTGATGTAGTAATGAAAAATTTCATAGGTGAGAAGAGTAATTTTCTTTTAAAAATGTCCCAGGTCTAAATTGGGCCGAAAATAAGTCCAGCAATAAAGTATATTCGGGTCAGTTTTATTTCTTGGTAGCCACATGTAGGACATTTCCTATTTATTAGCCGTAAAAATTACTAAATGTACCACCATACAATATTCTATTTTTAACAAAGATTACTTATATTTTCTTCTTCACATCTCTGTATTTTTTGTTTTTCATGCTGTTTGCTACGTTTTTAGTTGATAGGTAGTAATTCAATCATAATTGTTTAACAAGTGCAATTTTATAGTCAGAATAAATTACGTAATAATTTTATGTGTGTCAAAGGTGGTTCTAGAAAATATCTCCAAAACTAGTAGTTTGGATTTTAAGGTTGAAGTTGGTTGAATGTGAGTAAAATTAAATGACTTGAAGTAAAAAGAAAACTTGAATTTAATTTAAAATAAAAGAAAATACTGAATGTAAATGAGTTGAAGTGGAGTAAAAATGTTTCCCTTGCAATGAATGACGGTGGATTCTCACCAAAAGTAAATATGTATCTGTTGTAACGTTGAATTGACTCGCTCCAAATTAGATTCGGTAATTAGTCCTAATTGCACGATGATTTGAGAAAATGAAAATAAGACTCAACAATGGTCAATTACGTAACAATTATTATATAGAAGCAGCCGTGTTTGGTTTTTCATTCCTTCCAGAAGCCACACTGTTTGAACTGTTCCCATCACACGTACGCCTACGTTTCTTTCTTTCTTCTCTTCTAAGTTCTTCTTTTTTAACAAATTAACATCTCAATATTATTCACTTTTTTAAGGGTAAGAATTTTCATTGATTATTCTTGTGTTTTTTCTTCAGATTCCTGATTTGTTTGGTTGATTTTAGGAAAGTAAGTATGGATGAGAACCTAAGAAGGAATGGAAGTGGGAGTTCCAGCTCAAGTTTGGGCAGCAGCTTTCATGATCATGAGGACACAGAGGATGATCAAACCATTGCTAACATGTTGGCTGAAGATGAAACTCTCCATGCCGGTACCAGACAGCTTGGGAAGCGCCTTTCCCACTTAGATTCCATTCCGGTATGTTTTTGTCACCATAATTGATGATTCTTGAGGTGTATGGTTAATTTTTATATGTTTTGGTTGCTCTCGAGTATAATTGATTTTGTCTCCAGAGTTGATTCTAACTTTAAACTTTTGAGTCTAAATTTATTGTTCATCTCAGTTTTATGTTAATGTATTCACACACAAGACCACTTTACATTTAACTCAGTTTTAAGTAAAATCAATTTTTGTCAAGTGGATCCAAACATGCACGTGTATGTACGAATTATAAGCTAATGCTTTCACTTTTAACTAGTGTTTTGTTAATCACGACCAAACTAGTTGAATAAGACCTTATCGAAACTTGGAGATATTAGAATAGAAATGTTAACCTCAACTGAAGGGATATTGTGCAAAATGTAGTTTGTAAAACTGATTTGGGGAGGTGATCAGAGTCTGTTATGATTATGAAACCTGCTAGGAGAAGTCATCAACCATGTCGTGGTTGGGCACAGGGACTCAAAATTTTGGACTTTAAATCCCAAATTTTTTGGACTACAAAGTGTTTGAGGATCTGAATTCCTGCATGTACCAATTTTTAAGTGCCTAAATTCCTGCATGTACCAATTCTGGTATCCAAAATTTTAAGGTTCTAAAATTAGAACCGGGCCTTTAAAATGTTTAAGATGGCCTGTTGGGATTGTACTGTAAACTGCAGTAAACCAGGAGAAGCCTTCTTAATGTAGATTTGACTTCATCTTTCAACTAATGTTGATTACGCTGCTAAATATAGAGTGCTACAACCACTTCTTCTTTTGATCAGAATATGTTAGATTAAGTTAGAATAAGAAGATATAGTGCATCTTGAAATCTGTATTGAAGTCAGTGTATAAGAAGAGATTGGAAATATACAAGTTTGTTTATCAACTAACATCCTAAAATGATTGTATCTTATATGCATTATTTATTCTGATTTCCAAATCTTCATGTGACCACTTTACCCATACAAAATTTCCATGTTAAGGGCTACCTACTTTACACAACCCTTTGTTTAGTTTTTGTGATATTGTACATTGTTACCTGCATTGTGAATTTGAGATGAGAATACTGATTCAGTATGTTGGCATTTGGCAGCACGCTCCCCGTGTTAATGGAGAGATTCCTGATGTCAATGACGCAACACTAGACCACGAGACGCTGTCAGAAAGGTGTCAAACACTAGCTTGATGTACAGTTATCGTTTGTTTTAGAACTACATGAACCAACTGTTTTATTCACATATTTGTCTTTGTACTATATTAATATAAATGAAATTAATATTGCCATGTTTGTATGCTTTGCATATTTGGAAATTTTCAGTTAGATTGTTGCGAATGCTAAAGCAAACATGTTCAATTTCCTTGATCTTATTAATGCCGTGATGAGGGAGATATGTAGATAGAGAGATAGTTTGTTCTTTGAGAGATTTATTTATGATACACCTTTTATTTTTCCATTTCTGTGAGAATTCTATACTTTACATATTTCGGTATAGAGAAACCTTAGTTAAAGCAAGAGATAATGTGATTGAGAATTTTGTGCCATAGAGAGTTGCAATTATTTCAATAATGACGGTGTATAATCATGGAACATGGGAAGGGAGGGAGCATAGCTGATGTGAAACAAAATCAAGATATTTGTTTTTATCAATAAGGTATTTTGTTCTACGTAATAATTACGGTGCATCATTTTCTCCAGGTTGGTTACATATGGCTTGTCAGAACTACAGATGGAGGGTGATGGGAATTGCCAGGTACTTGGGTTTCTTTCCTTAAAAGAAAATTATATGCCATCTTACTTTTCCTCCATTATTTGGCACTTTCGTTACATGATCATTCATTTAATTTTGTCTAACATCTGTGAAAACCTTAACAGTTTCGAGCTATAGCTGATCAGTTGTTCCAAAAGCCTGATTACCACAAGTATGTGAGGAGGCAGGTTGTTAAGCAGGTAGGTTTGTTACAGGCATAGCCTTTTTAGTGCACTAATTTCGATCGGCTATTTTCAAATATTTTAACGAAACACAATATGGTGTCCTCACCCGTTTTTCTTTCTTCGTGTTGGTTAAGTGTGCTGACGATTGGACAGTGTTATAAAGTATTCAGTTTTTTCAGCAAGCCTATTATTCACATTCTAATCTATCACTTCTGTTTTGGCTTGTATTGTTTCTCCCAGCTAAAGCATCACAAAAAATTGTATGAGTCTTATGTACCAATGAAATACAAAAGCTACATCAAGCAGATGAAAAAGTTAGTTATTAGTACTGATCAATTTTACTTTGATTTCATTAAAGAGCAGAGTATCAGTGGCAAAACTAATTTGATATTTTCATTTTGTTTGGCAATAGATCAGGAGAGTGGGGAGATCATGTTACTCTACAGGCAGCAGCAGACCGTGTGAGTAATCTAAATTCTATAGATCTCTAATTTAGCTAAATAGTTTCATCTTTGTTTTCCTCCCTGAATACATATATTTGTTGTCATTCTAAGGAGAATGTTGCACAATTAGAAGACTGCGAACCATTATATATCTAGATGGAATAAAGACCATAATTGCAGCAGACTGATAAAAATATCAGTTTGTATGTGAAGACATCACATACACCTCAATAGCTGGTGTCTTCTATTTATATTGTTTTTGGGGTCAGTCACTTCACTCCACTATCCGAGATTGGATATCTATGGTCCACTTACACAACTAAACGCAGCCTTAGGTCGTATGGTTATAGAGCATAGAGCAGTCAGCTTTGCTGTGGTAGAGAGTTAACCAAACTGTTTCCTTCTTCGTTTATTTGTTTTGGTAGAGATAACCTTTGCTTTAGCAGGTCAGAAGTATGGGTCTGCTTATTCGTTTAGGAATTAGTTGCTTTACTGATTATGTTAGCTATGAAATTTTTCTTGATCTTACAAGGAAATCATAATCTATTTCCTTTGCTTGTCTTACAAGGTTTAGGGATAAGGATTTAGATAATACTATAAAATTGGCAACATCAAATTCGGAATTTAAATAGTACTTCTGGGATGAGCTTGCTACTAAAATTATAACTATTAATTAATTGTTTGATTCCATTCATTAATTAGAGAACACTGTACAGTAACATCAATGAGCCAAAAGAAAGGGGACTCTTGTTTGTTTGTTGCATGGTTAATTTTAGTGTCTCTCTATAGTTTAGAGTATGAAGAGGTTGTGACATCTTTGAACAATTTTTAGCCTAATAGGCTCACTGTCTAGTCTGTTTTTAAGACATAAGGCTCTCCCCCACTAGTGCTAGTTTTTCGGGTTAGGATTTTCTCAAGAGCTTAGCCATGAAGATTATGCTTTCGGAGCTGGACTACAGAAAGGACTATATATAGGCTGAATTAAGGTGCTTTGTACTCACAGGGATTCTGTACCGAATATTGATATGAATGGAGCCTCAAGTGTCAATAGGGTGAAGTTGTGGTGAGCCTTGTGATTCTTAAAGGGTTGACAATGTCATGTCCACGTTGAGTAAATAAGGAAGCTTAATGTGTTATTTAAGCAAAGGGGCTCTCTTCTATTTTTCATGGACTTAAGTCGTATAAAACAAACAATATGCTGCCTCCTCGTTGAAATTCTACTTTTAGGATGCTCATTTTGTGTTTATTTCCTATTCTATTGTTAATTTCTTGAAAAATAATTGCTTTCAGTATTGAAAGTATGTAGTAACTAAGCACATACTTCTCTGTTTATATATTTGTGAAATTGTTTTCTGACCTACTCATGGTTTTTCTTCAGTTTGATGCCAAAATTTGCTTGGTGACCTCTTTCAGAGACACTTGCTATATTGAGATCCTTCCGACTAACAAAAGGCCCACAAGAGGCAAGTATTGTTAATGTTGCTTTCTTTCGTTTGTCCTTATTTTGAAATTCTCCTTTAGAATTCTATTGTCTTATGTCTGGATTTTAAGGGCAATGTTTAAGAATTTATTGGAGTATACTGTATTCTTCGGTTAGTGTGCAATGTATTCAATCAAATCAAAATCATTAACGTTCAAGTAGCTGAGCATGAGCTATCGGATGAAATGGTTTTTTATTCTTTAAAGATTAATTATCAATCAAAACACAGACAGATAATAAAAACAAATTTCATCCTTAATTCTTAGTTTATCCCTAACTCCCGGCTTTATATTTCAATCTTATTCCTGAAAAGGCCTATATTTCATTCTTATTAATATCTGATTATGATTCTTTTTGGAATTACAGAGTTGTGGCTAAGCTTTTGGAGTGAAGTGCACTATAACTCATTGTACACAAGTGGAGGTGATATATTGATAACTTTGAAATGGATTTTTCTTCTTACTCTATCTTATCTTCATTGTCAGAAGTGTTGTCAAACAATAAGCTTATATTTTATTCCTTCAATGAATTTGCAGATGTTCCTTCTAGAGTACCAAAGAAAAAGTATTGGCTCTTCTAGAGAAATGGCAGATTATGAAATCATATGAAGAACTGAGTTTTAAAATGGATACTATTTTTAAACCTTAGTAGTCCCTTCCCTTCTGGGGAAAACAGATTATGCACAATATTTAGCAAACTATCATATTTGTACATATTACATTATGTAAGCATAGCTAAACCCTGATTAATTTATCCTAACTTTCATTGTACAGTCTAATTTCCTGACAAGTAGAGTGCAAAATTTATTTCTCTTGCCTTTGAAGGTTAAGCAATTTGGTCTTTTATTATTTCTTCTTCTCCCCTTGCCAAGGTCTTTTAAACAACGAAATTAAAATTTAATTTGTATAAAAATAGATTTATGCATTACAAACTTGTTAATTTTTTTGTTATCATTCATTTGGTTTACATAATTTCTTAATCCACCCCCCTATATTGCTTAAATATGTCAAAATACGTCGAACATAAGGGGGGCAGATTGAAAAATCATCGTAGTTTATTAGTTGGAGCAGTGGCAATATTCTCGAAGTGGATATTGTTTGCAGACCTAGTGAGTGGTAGCACAAATATGTCCGTAGCTACGTCGTTCAATGGGGAATGCCGAGATTGGGGAAATGGAAAGCCGCTTGTAACAATTGTAATGTGGTTACTTAACAGTTAGATTAACACACAATGAGGTATAAAAATAATTGTGACCTTGGGTAGGTAATGTATGTCCTTTGGTACGGAATGTAATGAAATGCAGGCATGGATATGAAAAGGACAACGATTGTAAATGCAGATGAAAGATCTGTCGTTAGATCTAATTTTTGGCAAATATACATGGTAGAAAAACGATGACATGTTTAGAGGTTGATATGGTTGACATGTCCAAATGTCTCCTAAGAAAATAGTCACTCAGTGATGTAAATAATTTGTATTGTAATGCTTATGCTTAGGCATTTCAAAGAGTGCTGAATGTAGTAATTAATATATTACTTAGTCTCACGGCAACTTGATTAATGAATTTTCAAAATCAAATATTTATATTGTTTGTTAATATTTATATATCGTTTGCAATAATAAAATCTACTCGATTCAAATCATATACTGGATTCAAAATTTTTGTGGACCATCGAAAATTGAATAATTAATGTTTTACCTTAAAATTAATCTAAACTAAACCGTGAAGACCATCCCCAAACATATTTTCTTCACATATCGAAGAATCACTTTTGAGGTGGGAAAAATAATATTTCTAAATGAACTAGTGTACTCAACTCCTTTAATAACCAAGTTGAGTATTATAAATACCATATTTTACACCATCTCGTAAATCACATTCTAAACTAGTTTAATCAGAAAATCACGCATCTAAGTAGCATTAGCGGCAAAATCGTTTTTCCATAGCATAAATCGTTCATGAAAAGAAAAAAAAAACCATAGTTCAGATTTATGCGAGCTCACTCTCAACAAAGCTTATATGTGATGTTTTCAGCAAATATATTTATTTTTTTTGACAAATTCAGCAAATATATTATAAAATGAGCTCTCTTTTTCCTATATCACATTTAATATGGTTTTAAATTACAACTTACCCCTCATAAATAGCAAAGGGAAACAAATTATAAATAAGCTATTGTAGTACATCTAACCTCAAAATTTTAGCATTCATCAAGCAAATGTTGCCACAACTCTATTCTCGTGCTCACTGAAAAATGACACTCCTTTTTGGTATTCGGCTACCCATTCTACCATTACCGGCCTAGACCTTTAACTAATTAAAACTTGTAGGTAGATGATAAAAAAAATTGACCTACGTGCTTTCCCAGTTAAATCATAACTCATCACGAGTTTCAGGTTGCTCATCAACCTTTTCTTCGTTTTGGCCTTCTGAATTAGAGGATTGATCACTTTGAGAGGAACTATCAGTTGAGGTAGAATCAGAATTATCAGTATTCTGCCCATTGCTCTCAGTTTCGTTCTTTGCAGGCTTCTGAATCTTGGGCTTGGGCTTGGGGATTCTATTAATACTGGCAACCTGTAAATATAAATTGAAAACCTCAACATGAATGGAACTGCTTTCGTGGACATGTAAATCACGTGCTTATACACTGTCTTGAACTAGAAAAGTAGAAGATATGGTACCTTGTTTTGTAGATCTAACACCTTTAAGATTACTTCTTCAGATGTAAATGCAGGCTTACTGAATCCAGAAGTCCTTCAAAAGATCAAAACAAAAACAGCATAAAAATTAATAATTGTAAACATTTTATTTAGAACTATTATTACATGCACTGGAATTTACTCCATGAATAAAATCAACTCGATAGTCGTCAATTCGGGAAACTAAAAGGTTTACAAAGATAGATTATAAAAGTGGAACAAAGACAGGGAATCATAGATCTATGATGCACAACGAGACACGAAGAAGGAACAATGGAAATGTATCTCCTCCTTGCACCCAAGTATTCAAGAGCCTGGGAATGATGTCAATGGCAGATGGCAAAACTTGTTCTGCCATATTAATGTGGAATTATGAACTGCCCCCCCGAGAGCTTGGCTCAGTTGGCAAAACATTCATAATATATGCAGGGGCCGGGGTTCGTACCCTGGACACCCCGCTTATTCATCTTTAAAAAGGTGAATTTCTAGCTTACTTGACAAAAAAATAAAAAATAAAATAGAGTTGTGAACTACTACTCCTCAAAACCAAAGACCCCTCTCACTCTACCTTCATTCCTAAAATTACCCTCTAACAAATTATCCAACTAATCCTAACAGCTACAGTTACTGACGGATTCAAATCCTGCCTGAATATCTAGCACTTGATGTAACCTGGACTGCTTTTAGGTTTGCCAACTGTCTCCACAAACCAACATGAGTTTATCAGCGTGTTTTGTCCTCATTCAAAACGTTTTTTGAAAAAATCCAAGAACGTCACTCATTTCACAAGTGCTCCAAGTCAAGCATGTTTGACTGTAGAGTTTCTATATTCTAATTCTAGGCTATTGAAAAGAAGATGCCTGTAATCAGTATAGACCTTAATTTAAGCTTATTTCACTATATAGACCATTTTCATTGATCATATTGTGCTACATAAAATTGACACAAGTCAGAGTCCATGTAGTTTTTCAACCTTAGAAGAGTAACAAACTAAAAAGCACGGACAGAACACAGATAAGATACACTATGGACACAGACAAGGGAAACATAAAACTTAAAAAATATACGACGTTATGTAGCTATAGTAGAACACGTAAAATTAGTATAAAAATTCACCATATAACATTAATCATAAATCAAACGAGAAAATTAATATTTTAAAAATTAACACAAGTCATTCTCGACATAATAAAATGACATCATTTATCTAATTATTGCAGCATTCTCATTTATATTGGTATAGAAATACCCCAAGAATAAAAAAAATATTCACATACACAATTACCATTTTAAAGTGTTTATTGCAGCATTCTCATATATATTAATATTGGGATAGAAATACCCCAAGAATACAAAAAAAAATCATACAGTTACTATTTTAAAGTGTCTATACACTCTTGGTAACACAAGATGAAAGGAAACGATTTTTAAAGATAACTTCTCAACCTTAGATCAACATTAAGGTTAAAATAATCATGTAAATAATTTAAAATAAACCAGATTCAAATAATAAATGTATTCAAAAGAATCAAAACACACATGAAGTTTCATTTCATAATAATTGATATAAAAATCAGAATTAGAACTCTAGGAAAACCAACAGCGACATTTGAGATAAATGTTTATGCAAGCATCTACTCATGAAGATACTTCTTTTGACACTTGCAAAATCTGTGCAGGACAAGGTAAAAATAAAATGTTAAATATGTTTTCGGTCCCTAGAAAATACGCCCCTTCTAAGTTTAGTTCTTATAAAAAAAAATACTCCCAAGTTTAGTCTTCAACTTATTTGATATTTTCAAGATTGGTCCCTCCCATTTTTTAATTTGACACGGCAGACGAAAATCCAAGTCAACACTTACCAAGAGGACTTTTTAAATGATTTGGCATCCATGTGGCAGCTCATTCAGTTTTGTTTTTAATTCATTGTTTTAAAATGGTTGATGAATAATAATTCGGCTTAATATTTTAAAATGGTAAGGACTAACTTTGGAAACATGAAATAATTGGGGGGCCAAACTTAGAAGACCAATTCTATACATATTAAATTTAAACAGAGTATTTCGTAGGGACCAAAATTATATTTAACCCAAAAAAAACACTACTATAACTTCTAATTACTGACAGGAACTTACTTCTTTTGCTCAGTTTCTTTCTCATCCAACCAGTTCTTTAACTTTTCTGCAACATCAATGACCTGGCAAAGCGATCCCAAAAAAGAAATGATTTTTCCAGAGGTAACAAATTAATTTTAATAGATTTAAATCAAGATAAATCAAATACCTCATCTACTCGTTCTTTTGGGAGCCAAGACTTCTTTGCTTTCCACTCTTCTACAATCTGCGCATGTCAGAAAAAGATCTATATATTAATGCTTCATGTTGCATCACCTAATACTTAATAGTTAGTTCAAGTCAAAATATTGTATAAGTCAGAATATACTGCTTCAGAAGATGGCTTATCAATTGCACATTGTACAGATTTGCTTTGTCCACCATTAACATAAAAAAAGCATTTCTAAAAAAAGAACATCGTTGTATAAATATGATGGGTGTTTAATGGTCTCCATTTTTGGCTGTACATCTTCTTGGTCAGTGTTTAAACGACATTCAGCCCCACTTAGTGGGATAAGGCTTGGTTGTTGTTGCTGTTTAAACGACATTCAGCTGTATATAACCTTGAAATTAATCCCCAAAAGTGATAAAGCTATATTTTATCATCTCTTTGGAAGCATAGATTCAAATTTTGTAGTTCTCTATTAAACTGAACTTCTCAAGTTTTGTCATACTTCATTCAGCAATTTTTACTTTGCTTTACTTTGGAGTTTAATAACGTTGTCTTATGGTATTACGAGTATATATGTCATGCATAAATTTTCTTAAAACTATTTTTAACATAAGATAGAATCTTACAAGTCGAATTACCTACACTCCACCAGTTTATCTAGAAACTTGAGTTTGACAACAACCACTACCACCAAAAGCCTTATTCTACTAGGCGTAGTCAAATACATGGATCAATTATTGGACTCTACCAGATACAAAATTTCAGTTTAAAAATGAACGCATGTAAAGTGAAACAAGCCAAAGCATACTAATCAGAAGTTTGTTGATGGTACCTGTTTCAGCTCTTCAATGTATTTACGGGCATGCTCAACTGCCGCTGGTCGAGCTGTAAGCTCTTTTAACCTAAAATATATGTTAAACCCTTCAGAAAAACTTTACCATAATATACGGGTGCTTAGTAAACATGATAAAGCTATTTTTGAAACATAGAATACAACAGACCTGAAGAAAATTGGATCTCCGACAGCTTTTAACTTATCTAGACGCTCTTGAAACTCGGTAGCGTTGGCATCTTCACCATCTGTATACAACCAATCTTGCACCTGACAGAATGCAAGAAGCCTAAGTCAAAATTCGTATTAATGAAATTTCTTGTTTGTTGGCCAGGGAAAAGGGTTATAACCTCATCAAGCTTCTCAACAAAGGACCGACGTTCCTCACTCGTAGAAACTTTTTCAAACTCCTCAAGAGTTTCAATCTGATAAAAACAAGTGAAGCAATAAGACAAGTTGGAAAATAAATAGCTACATTATCAAGTACAAAAAATAAAGTTAACTTTGTAACATCCTAAAAAAAAAAATGAACATCAGATTATCATATTATAGTATGTAAAATCATAAAAATAAGAGTGGGAGGATCATTCCTAAATGCCACCCTCTCCCTGTAGAAAGCTATATGGCAATCAGAAAAAAAATATCTACTAACATAAGTATATTATGGTGATTGCAAGAACAACATTAAAAATGAAGATTAGGGGGGCATTCTTGAGTTCATTTGCCTAGAGATTGGGGGTATGTTTGGTTTTAAAAGATGCAGCTCATTCTTTCATTTCTTATTGTATTCTGATGACATTATGATCTTTCTTTCAGTTCTTAATTGTATTCTGGTGACATTTTTTCCTAAAAAATAAAAAACAAGCCAATGAGTTCAAACCTTTCAGTATAAACTTAATGTGAACTAATTAAAGGCCAATATTCAAGAGAATCTCTGTAAGATAATTAAAAAAAAGCTTAAAGGATGATGCTTTACATTATAAAATAATAAAGGCCTTCAAGATTAAAAAAATCACAAGCGTATTGTTTTTTACCAACCTTTTCCTTAGTGGTATATATATATCCTTCTAAATTATTTTTGAACTCGGCTGTCCTTTTCCTTTCTTCATCTTTTTTGTCTAGTGCTTGTAATTTTGTTTTAGCTTCAGCAAGAAAATCTTTAGCTAGAGACATCCCTGGTCCTGTTAACTTCTCAACAATCTGCCACCAGTAAAAAGGAAGAGGCATGAAGTGTATGTTAGAAGATCTCATTTTAATGTATCAATCTTTCTCATCAAGATAATCCACCAGTAATTTTAATGACTATAAAGGGTGGTCGGTTAGCTTTCACCTTCAATGGTACCCTAAAGGTCCGCTTTTTCAGCTTTCTTTCGGTAGCGGGTTCAGCAGCAGCTTGCTCTTCTGCGCTCGTGTTGGATGCCTTATTATTACCACTATCACTTTGCACATTTTCATTATTTTCCTCAGAATTGTTCTTAGCACCAAAATCATCTGATACATTTGACGAAATAGTTGAATTCTCTATGGTCAAGTTCTTCTTGGGAACTTCCACCCACTCTGTTATTTCAATAACAGCATCTGCTCGATCCAGAGAAAGAATTCCACTTCTACTAAGAGAGAAATGTACATTTGCCTTAATGGGGGATGACAGATTCCGAGATGAGTATCTATAAGAACAGAAAAGCCAAAAATAAAAAGAACGAATCAGATATTTTAAGATGTTGTATCAAAACAATTGCTTGAAGGGTTTAAATCAGCAATTATATCCATAAATGTTCAGGAAGTTTTTTATCCTTACTTCCCGCTTGTTTCTGTTAAACCAGATATCTGGTATTGAGCAATTAAGGGAGAGGTAACACCAGGTGGCAAATGATGTTCACTTTCATAAGCTAGTGAAACTTCAAAATCTTTGTCATGACTAACGGATCTGAACATCTGTTAAGTAAACCGTATGACAATTGATTAGTAAAATTGGAGAATATAATTAATCATTTCACTTTTCTTATTATGTGCATTGCATAAAACATCAATTGATTTACCTTACTCGGGAGTTTCTTCATCCGTGGTACAAGTAACTGCCTTGAACTTTCACTTTTCAGAAGATCAGGACCATTCAATTCCACCACAAACTCATATAAGGAACCATCAACCATTCCTAGTTTGCGGTTTAATTTGATTCCGTCACTTATATTTGCAGCATGCAGAGCAGCACCAAGAACTATTGCTTCATCAGCATCGAGATGCCTATCAAGTTCTTTTCTACCAAGGAACTCTTGAAGCTTAGCCTGTAATAATAGTAGTTAACAGAATAACAATAGTAAACTTCTATACATCAACGCTGGATTGCCAAGTAAAATTCTTGATTTGTAAAACTAGAGTGAAAACACTATCGAACAATACATAATAAAACAACAAAGTACTGCAGTTTTATTTGACAATAAAAAAGATCAAATATAAGTTAACAACTATGTCGTGAATTTTTTTATTATTGAAACTTGATCATATTTATATTTGATATATAAAGAATTTATGCAACTGAATCACAATCATGTTGTCTATCTCTTGATAGGAAGCTGGAATTGAATTAGTATGGGGAAGAACTCCCCAAATCACAGAAAAATGTCACAGTAATATGAAGATATGCTCCTACATGCCCAAAGACCAAATATTCTTACTCAATTGAATGGTTTACCTACCGTATCATTCTTCCTATTATTTATATCCTACAATTCCCCTCTCCCTAACTATATACCAACGATCTAACAGTTTGATTCTCCTAACCTCTCTACATTAAAAGATATCTATAAAAAAAAAAAAAAAAAAAAAAAA
>Ga0209282_1000860_pt1 | contig 15672 bp, 18 predicted proteins | sample Mtrugardesep15_FD_187529 | JGI IMG/M metagenome (GOLD analysis project Ga0209282, IMG submission 187529) | Root nodule microbial communities of legume samples collected from California, USA - M. trunc garden sep15 (SPAdes) (version 2) | ecosystem: Host-associated > Plants > Roots > Nodule...
CGTGCTTAACCCCAGAACATGAGCGGCCGTTACCAGCGTCATCCGACCATCGATGACCTTCGACAAAACCTCAATCCGCTGCAGATCACGCTCGCTCATCGCAATCAATCCCATCCGCAATCTCCCAGGTCATCTAAACCCGGGGAGAGTGACATTCTTACATTGCAGAAACAGGACACTTTAACTTTGCGGCTACATGGAGTGATCGCATAAGATAGATTATGGAACTAGAGCGCCTGAGCATCGATGCCTTTTATGCGCGTAAGTCAGGATACTGGAAAAGTCATTCGATGTTGGACTTCACATCGTTCTGCACCATCGGCAAGTCGACGTCGAACTCCAGACGCATCATGTCGTAAGCCGGCTCGACGTGATCAGGCGTCTCGCCGCTTACGGTCTCATAATCCAGCGGCACATGCATGTGCGTGAGTACCGCACGCTTCGGCTGCAGCCGGTTGATCCATCCGAGCGATTGCACCAGGGATAAATGGCTAGGGTGAAACTTGTACTGCAGCGTGTCTATGACGAGCAGATCAAGTCCGGTCAGCTTACCGGCCGTTTCCGGCGGAAAGTCGCTGACGTCGCTGCAATACGCAAAATCGCCGATGCGGAAGCCGAGCGAATGGACGTTGCCGTGAAACTGCATCAGGGGCTCGAACGGGATCGGGCCACCTGCGCCATGAATGGTCAAGGGCGGCAGGTCGTCGGGAATCACATAGGGCTCCACGATCGGCGGATAACCGCTCCCGGGAGGCGACTCCAGACAGTAGCGGAAGCCGTCGCGGATACGGGCCATGGTGAAGGCATCGGCCCAGATCGGCACGCGCCTGCGATTCTCTATGACGAACCCGCGGAGATCGTCTATTCCGTGCAGATGATCCGCATGGGCATGCGTATAAAGCACGGCGTCGATGTGACGAACATTGGCAGCGATCATCTGGGCACGGAAATCGGGGCCTGTATCGATCACGACCGTCGTCTTGCCGCCGTCCGGCCCAATTTGCTCTATGAGCAGTGCCGCGCGCATGCGGCGGTTGCGGGGGTTCGACGGATCGCAGGCGCCCCAATCTCCCGTGATGCGCGGCACGCCCGGTGATGAGCCGCAACCCAGAACGGTAAAGGCTCGCCGAAACGTCATCTTTTAAAGCCTCGGCATCTTCGAGAAGATCCTGAAGGCGTTTTCCGTCGTGATTTCGGCGATCTCATCCGTGGACACGCCGATCGTTTGCGCCAGCACCTCGGCCGTATGGGTTACGTAAGCCGGTTCGTTGCGCTTGCCGCGGAACGGCTTCGGCGCCAGATAGGGTGCGTCCGTCTCTACGATCATCCGATCGCGAGGGACAGTCCTGGCGATGTCCCTCAGGTCTTCCGATTTCGGGAATGTCAGGATCCCCGAAAAAGACACGTAGCCGCCAAGTTCGACGCCGATCCGGGCAAGCTCAGGGCCTGAAGAGAAACAATGAAGAAGAAATGGGAAGGCGCCCTTCCCCGACTCCTCTGTCAGAATCGCGGCCATGTCGTCATCGGCCGAGCGGCTGTGAATGACGAGCGGCAGGTCCGTTATCCGCGCTGCCGCGATATGCCGTCTCAGGCCCTCTGCCTGAGCTTCGCGAGGTGCGTTGTCATAAAAATAATCGAGCCCGGCTTCGCCGATTGCGACGACCTTGGGATGTGCGGAAAGCCGGACGAGATCGTCGGCGGTTACGTCCAGCTCTTCATCGGCATTATGCGGATGCGTGCCGACCGAACAGAAGACGTTCGGATATTTATCAGTGATCGACAGGATGGTATCGAACCGTTTCACCCGGGTGGAAATCGTCACCATCTGCGCCACGCCCGCCTCGCGTGCGCGCTCGATGATCGCGTCGCGCTCGGCCTCGAAATCGGGGAAATCCAGATGGCAATGGGTATCGATCAGCATGCTTTCGCCTTCGTTCAGGCTTCCGGCGCCACATAGCGCGGAAAGACCGGCTTGGGTGCTTCGAGCGGGGTCCCGGAGACAAGGCGCCCGCCTTCACCGAGATGCGCGAAATCGCGGCGGTCGGCTGGTACGGCGACGAGATCCAGCAGTTTTCCCGCCGAATCGGGCATGAATGGCTGCAGCAGGATCGCAACCTGACGAACGACCTCCGCGGTGACATAGAGGACAGTCGCCATGCGATTCGGGTCGGTCTTCTTCAGCGCCCACGGCTCCTGGCCCGCGAAGTAGCGGTCGGTTTCAGAAACGATTGCGATGGTTGCCGCGAGCGCGCGATGAATGAGCTGCCTGCCCATTTCCTCGCGGGCGGTCTCGATCAGCGAATCTGCCGCCGCGAGCATAGCCTTGTCCTCGTCGGTCAGCGGACCGCAGACAGGAATCTGGCCATCGCAATTCTTGACGATCATCGATAGGGAGCGGCTGGCGAGATTGCCGATGCCGTTGGCGAGATCGGAGTTGATACGCGTCGCGATCCCCTCCTCGCTGTAGCTGCCGTCCTGGCCGAACGAGACTTCGCGAAGGAAGAAGTAGCGGATCTGATCGAGACCGAAGTGCTCGACCAGATTGAACGGGTCGACCACGTTGCCGAGCGATTTCGACATCTTCTCGCCTTTGTTGAGCAGGAAGCCGTGAGCGAAGACGCGCTTGGGGAGCGGCAGCCCGGCCGACATCAGGAAAGCAGGCCAATAAACAGCGTGGAACCGGATGATATCCTTGCCGATAACGTGGATATTCGCTGGCCAGAACTTCGCGCGTGGCCCCGTGGGGTCGGTCAGATAGCCGGTGGCGGTGACGTAGTTGGTCAGCGCGTCGACCCACACATACATGACGTGAGCCGGGTCGTTCGGAACTTTTATCCCCCAGTCGAATGTGGTGCGCGAGACGGAGAGGTCCTTCAGGCCCGATTTGACGAAGGAGATGACCTCGTTGCGCCGTTCGGCCGGACCGATGAAGTCCGGATTTTCCTCATAATGCTTCAGGAGCCTGTCCTGATAGGCGGAAAGCCGGAAGAAATAGCTTTCTTCCTCCACCCATTCGACCGGCGTTCCCTGCGGGCCGTAGCGTAGGCCGTCCTCGCGCAGCTCCGTTTCGTTCTCCTGGTAATAGGCCTCGTCGCGAACGGAATACCAGCCGGCATAGGAGTCCTTGTAGAGGTCGCCCGCCTCGCCCATGCGGGTCCAGATCGCCTGCGAGGCCTCGTGGTGGCGCTTTTCGGTCGTGCGGATGAAATCGTCGTTGGACGCGTTGAGCAGCCGCGCCATGTTCTGGAATTCGGCCGAATTGCGGGCGGCAAGCTCCTGCGGCGAGATTCCTTCTTTCTTCGCCGTCTGCTGCATCTTCTGGCCATGCTCATCGGTCCCGGTCAGGAAGAAGACCTCGCGGCCGTCGAGCCGCTGGAAGCGTGCCATGGCATCCGTCGCGATCAGCTCATAGGCATGGCCGATATGCGGCTTGCCGTTCGGATAGGAAATCGCGGTGGTGATGTAGAACGGGGACGTATCTCTCATAGCGGGCTTCGATATCCTCGGATCGGAACTATGGGTGCTATTAGCGCATAGCCTTCAGGTAGGAAACTGCCACGGCAAGAAAAAGCCTCCTCCCGGCAGCACGACCTTCCCGGCAAGCAGGTCGTTGAAACCAGGGATAAACGGCATGAAACGACATCGATCTTCCTGCGGCCATCGAGCGAAAATGGAAGTTCGCGCCGGGCTTATAGAGCCTCTTTGAGATCGTCGAGCAAGGAAAGGATCGTCTGCTTGCGATCGAGATTGTAGGCGCTGCTCAGCGCCAGGCGTTCTCCCACGCTGCTTGAAAGTCTCGCGAACCGCTCGGCCCTGCCCACATCGCCGGCGATTGCCGCCTCGCGCGCCAGTTGCATGATGCGTCCCGCCAATAGCGACGAGAAGAAATCGAAGATCGTCTCGCTGTCTCTGCCCGAAAGCACGTCAGCGAGCTTATGCATGCTTTTGCGGGAACCCGGCCCCTGCCCGGCCAGAATGTCCTCGAACGCCTCGGCGATATCAAGCCCGCCGTAATTCACCAGCTTCAACGCCTCCGAGACGCTACCGCTTGCCGCCGCGAGGACGCGACCGGCATTCGGGCCGGCGAGATCGACCCCAAGATGCGTCAGCGCCTGCCGCAGATCCGCCGTCTCCAGCGGCTTCAGCCGCAACGGCAGGCAACGCGACCGCACCGTGGGGAGAAGCCTTCCGGGCGCATGGGTGAGCACCAGGAACAGCGAGCGGCGCGGCGGCTCCTCCAGCATCTTCAATATGGCGTTGGCCGCATTTCGATTGAGGTCGTCGGCCGGATCGACGATGACGATGCGCCAGTTTCCTGTGCCGGATGTCTGCCCGAAGAATTTGCCGGCGCGGCGCACTTCGTCCACGGTGATCGCACCCTTCGCCCTGCCCGTCTTCTCGTCGACCGGCCGGGCAAGATGCAGGAGATTGTGCGATGCGGCTGAAGCAAGCTGCCGCGTGATGATCGATTCCGGATCCGGATCGGCGAGCCTGCTGGGGGCCTCCGCGGGCTCCGGATGACTGAGGATATGGTTGGCGAAGCGAAAGGCGAGCGTTGCCTTGCCGATCCCCTCAGGTCCTTCGATCAGGATGGCATGGTGACCTTTGCCGGATTTATAACTCTGCGCGAGGAAGGCTTCGGCTTCCTGATGGCCGAAGAGCCTGCTGTTCATCGCCGGAGCAAGGGCGCCCTCCAGCACAGCCGAATGTTCCACGCTCATGACGTTGCTTCCGCATTCGACGGTTGCGCTATTCCCTGGAGAGGCAGGAGCGCCTTGACAAGGTTCAATACGTCGGCGGCGATCGCGGCCGGCGGCCGGTTAGCATCGACGACGCGGCAGCGTTTGGAATCAGTCGCAGCGATATCGAGAAATGCTTCGCGTCGCTTTTCGTGCGTCTCCAACTGCTCTTTTTCAAATCGGTCGGGACTGTTGTTTGCGGCGCGACGGCGGGCACGCTCCAGGCCGATAGCGGCGGGAAGATCGAATATGATCGTGCAGTCGGGTATGACACCGTTTACGGCGACGCGCTCCAGGGTCTCGACGAAACTCGGTTCCAGATTGCCCGTCACACCCTGATAGACGCGCGACGAATCCATGAACCGGTCGCAAAGGACGATCGTCCCGTCCTCGAGCGCCGGACGGATCACCTCCTCGACATGATCGCTTCGCGCAGCCGCAAAGAGTATTGCTTCCATGCGCACGCCAAAGGACTCGGCTGCCCCGGAAAGAAGCACATGGCGAACGGCTTCGGCCCCGGCGGAGCCGCCCGGCTCACGGGTCGTGAGCACGCGGTAGCCGCGCGCGCTGAGCGCTTCGGCAAGCAGGCGCATCTGGGTCGACTTGCCGGCCCCTTCCCCACCCTCGAATGTTATGAACAAACCCTTGGCCAGCGACACTTCAATTCCCGGATCGGCGTGCATATCGGACCCTGTTTAGCCGATCGGCCCGGCGGAAGGAACCGTCGGGACGTTCATTTGTCACAGCCAGAAGAACAGCAGTTCCTGAAGTGCATCGAGTGCCCGGCTGGTAAGCGTTCCGGGGTCGACCGCCCTCGCCGTCTCGACCGGAACCTCCCGCAGCAGCTTGTCGCCGTTCCAGAGCTTGACGACCCCAACCTGCTGGCCGGCAGCGACAGGCGCGTTGAGCGGCCATTTATATACGATGCGCGCCGTCAGCCGTTCAGAATTTTTTACCGGCAGGAGAACGTCGACAGGGCCGCCCGCCACGAGTGCCACCCGGGAATCCGCGCCGCCGTAGACGCTGGCCTCGCCGATGGTTTCACCATCTGAAAAGATACGTCGTTTCTCGAATGCAGTCATCGCCCAATCGAGGACCCTGCGGCTCTCTTCAATTCTTTCCTTTTCGCTCTCAAGACCGCTCATTGCCAGATAGACGCGGCGCTCGCCGCGTTGCATTGAGGCGGCCACCGAGAAGCCGAACCCTTCGGCAAAGCCGGTTGCGAGGCCATCGACCCCGATTTTCGCGGCGATCAGGGGGTTCTTGTTGCGCTGAAGGATCTTGTTCCACTCGAACTCCGGCTGCGAATAGAGTGGGTAGTAATTCGGGTGCGCCTCATAAAGGTGCCGCGCAAGGGCGACGAGCTCGCGCATGGTGATCGTATTTCCCGGGTGCGGCAGTCCGGTGGCATTCTTGAAAGTGGCGACGGGCAGTCCGATTTCGCGCGCCCGCTTGGTCATGCGCTCGGCAAAAGCGGGCTCGCTGCCGGCCATTCCTTCGGCCAGAATGATGCATGCGTCGTTCGCAAGCTGCACCGTTGCGCCCTGAATGAGATCCGCGACGCGAATTCTGGATTTGATTGCCGCGAACATCGTTGAGGTGCCGGAGGGAGCACCGCCCGTACGCCATGCGTGTTCAGAGACGAGGAAATTCGTGTCGGGCGTCAGTTCGCCTTTGTCCAGCGCCTCGAAAACCACCTTCATCGCCATGAGCTTGGCAAGCGAGGCCGGCGGGACGGGCGCGTCCTCATCGCGTGAAAAGAGCACAGTGCCCGTTTCGGCATCGACGAGATATATCTGCTTCGCCTTGGTGTCGAAGGCGGGCGTCTGTGCGACCGCTTGACCCGAAACGATGGCCGCAAGGAAACCTACGGCCGCAAGCCACTTCATGCGCATGAGAAACTCCGGTTCTCCATGGGCATAGCAGCGCGAAAAGCCCTCTTCAACCGGCGTCAGCGCGCGGTGGCGTTTTGGTGCCGGCGCTTCGCATAGGCAAGAATGGATTCGGGTGTCAGCGGATTGCGCTCGACCATGATCGCCTCGAATGGCGAAGGCTCGTCGCTGACGCGGACTTCGACATAGGCCGCGGCATAGGTCAGGCTGCCGTCCGGCAGCGGGACCAACTGAGGACGCGCCCTGGGCACGGGACCGATCTCCGGCAGGATTGCAAACTCGTCGAATGCACCTGAAACTGCAGTGGCTTTTGCCGGTTCGGCAAGCGCGTTCATCGGCGCACCGGGCTCGAGCGCGGATCTATTCGGAACGGGTACCGCGCCGACATCGCGAATCAGCTCCCGTAGCGGCTTGTTGGAGGCGACCATCACGCCTGTTGCGATCTGTCCTTCCGGCATCACGCTCGGACCGCGTTCGCCCTTCCTGACGTAGGAAGCCATGAGGTAAGGCATGTCGTTGCCTTCGAGTGGCGCGCGGCCGATATACTGCACGCGAACCTTGGCGCTGCCCTTACGCTTGATATCGAGCAGGTCGGCGGTCTTCGAAGAGACGTCGATGATCCGGCCGTATTCATAGGGGCCGCGATCGTTGACACGCACGACGACCGACGTGCCGTTTTCCGTATTGGTCACGCGCGCATAGCTCGGCAGCGGAAATGTCGGGTGGGCGGCCGAAAGGTGATTTGTGTCATAGACCTCCCCGTTCGCCGTCAGCCGGCCGTGGAAGGCCGAACCGTACCAGGAGGCCATACCGCTTTTGTTATAGCCGAAATCCTCTTTCGGCTTATACCACCTGCCCTTGACCTGGTAAGGTTTGCCGACCTGATAGCGTCCGCCACCCTTGGGAATGTTATTCCCGGTGGCTACTCTGGGGCTGGCTTTGACGCCGTAGACCGACTCGGCGAAATATTCCTTGCTCCGCGGCTTGGTTTTCTTGACGCTCGACGTCGATCCGCAGGACGCAAGCACCGCGCAAAGCAACGGAACCGCTGCGAGACGGAGCCCCCTCACAAGATATGCCGCACCATTATCGGATGTCATCTGTCCCACAAGATCATTTGCAATGCCGCAACCGAAAATCCACTCCTGCAGCGCTCACGCGTCCGGCGGGCGCGCAGAGATCAGCGCAAGCGTGCAGTAGGTCCCCACGAAAATTCGTCGTCCCGAAACGGAACAGTCGAATAAAAATGACAACAACAAGGCGAAAATGCGAACTGGAAGGCGAAAGGCTGCTGAAAAACTCCCGTCATGGTTTACGGATCGTAAATCAGTCGGCCGAGCAGGCCGCTGAATCCCCGGCAGCAGTGGGCAGTCCGTCTGAAAAGTGATTTTCAACGGCCGTAGGTAATGATCTCCCGTGTTGCATGGCTGCATTCGCTGCCCACCCCGTCATCTGTGAACCGCAAGCAAATGCTGCTGAGCACGTTGACGCTGTGATCAAAGCTGCTAAAAGGCCAGCCGTTGGGAGGGCTGTTGGTAAACCCGGTTGCAATCGCCGGATTGCCGAGAATTCGGAAGCGAATTCACGGAGTTTCCCAGGCACTTGGAAGAGTGGCCGAGCGGTTTAAGGCACCGGTCTTGAAATTCGGTTCTCGGCATCCTGAGGTGTCATCTTCCTTACCGGATCATCCTTGGTTCTCAGGCCTTTCCGCCTCCTCGCTACCTCTCCATCCCGGATGATCTCTCCCTCTGCTACCGAGTTGGGTAGCAAATCGGTAGCAAGCCCGTTCTTAGGATGTTCACATGCCGCGCTCATCATTCCGCCAAGCGGATCTCGATCGGATTTTCCGCGCTGCCAAGAAGGTCGGCGCCGTTGTCCAGATCGATCTGCGGACGTTTCAGGTGACGATTCTGCCGTCGTCTGACGGCGTATCATCCACCGTCGGCGGATTGGCTCCAGACGGGAAAGAGAACTGGGACGAGTTCGACTTCTGAGGCCGGCGCCTTACCACCATCCGAGGGTGGCCCCAAAAGGATGAATCCCGGAAAGCACGGCGCCTGCAGTGGCCAGCGTGGCCAGAACGATCTGATAAGTCTCCAGGCGTAGGCGCTTCTCTAGGATGACGGCCTCGCCTTTCCAGTAGAGCCGGCCGTTCTCGTCCAGCTTAAAATGGTCGAGCTCGTCAATGCTGATCGTCCTCAACGTCATGCTGAACCTTTTCAGTTTTGTTGTTAAATGCGCCGAAACAAAATGACGCCTGCCCATGGGTTTTTCGGCATTTTTTTGGATTCAGCCGGAAATTTCAATCTGGTAGAAAAAATTGTTTGCGTGGCTCCCGAGGCGGTCCCATGGGAACGACCTTTTTAAGGTTTCGGGCCCCGCCCCCTATGCAGCCTCCAATGCTGCGTTCAAGCGCTCTTCCTGACTGGTGCGAAGCCTGTTCATCCAAGCGTATCCCATCGTCTCCTCGGGCTTCCTGGTGGGGTTCATGCCGGAGAGAAGCAGATAGAGCATGCCGGCAAGCGCCTGCCTCTGCGTAACGAAGCCGTAGAGTTGCTGGCATTGCCACATCAGGAAGCCGAGCGGGATCTTATCCCAGGCTTGGAACCACTCTTCCGCGTGATCTTCGATCCAGTCCGCGTTTGCTCGGATCAGATCGGAGACGGCCCAGGCCGAATACTCGTTGATGAAGCCCTGGTTTCCAGTGGTCTCGGCCATGGTGGCTACGACGAGACGAAGATGGCCCTCGCCGTGCCGAGCCATGATGCGCTCCAGTGTTCCTAGAGCTCGCGTCTGGCCGGGCATAGGCTGGACGTTGGCCGGCACGATCGCGATGCCAAACTCGCTGCAGATTGTGCGAACCTTGGCAGACTGCATCATTGTGCGCTCCACTGAAACAATGAAGCGCCATTGTTAACTTTTTTGCAACGGACTTGCCAGCGCCCCTTCAAACTCATGAGGGGGCTAGGAACTGCACCGTCATGGTTCGGCTCGCGCCCGCCCTGTTCGAAATGTAGAGCTTGCCGTCGGTGTGTGTGCTGATCGTCACGTTGCCATCAGTGCCGGCACCGTTGGCCAATGCACCCGTGGTGAACGTGATATTGGCCGTTGAAGCCATTGACAGCGCGACGGGCGCCGCCCCGCTACGCACAAGAAACGTACCGCGTGGAGCAGTCGCATCAGCACCGTTGGCGGTCATGATTGCGACCACACACGACTGGGTTCCTCCGGGTATGGGGAATGATGTCGCTACATCGTCAGCAAGAATTACACGTCCGGCATCCCCGATTTCGACCGAGTTTGCACTTCTGCGGATCACGAGGTTTGTAACCTGAGTGTTCCCCTGCGCATTCGAGATTGTGAGCCTGTCGCGGTTTGCGACCCAGGTCTGGGCAACTCCGCCGGTTGCTCTGTCCAGATGAAGATGACCTGTCAGGGTCGGGTGCGTCGTGTAATGACCGTAGGTCGAATTCACGTAATCCTGAGAGCTGATTGTCGCCCCAGCGGTATTTTTAGGAGATGCTGTTGGCGTGTCGCTCCATGCTCGGCCGATAAACGACACTTCATCAGCGCGGCGGATATAGGCGCGCATCTTCTCCATGCTCGAGACGCGCGTGTTGAAGAAGTTCATCCCGCGCAAGCAGCCGATGCCGTGCGTCGTGCTGCCGCCGTTCCCGCAGCGGCCGTCGATGAATAGCGATGCATAGATATCGTCGTCGTCTTCGGACAGCAGACCGCCTTGTGTCAGCGGAACCGCATTCGGATCGGCACCGCGATAGCCGGAATGGTGATCCCGGCCATAGAGGCGGCCAGCGAACACGTTAAAGTCAGAGAAGCCGGAACCGCCGCGAGCATCCGCGCCGAGGACGCCACCGAAGGGCAGATAATTGCCATCGGCGTCATTCAGGCCGCCGACAACACCGAGGCCGATTTTCGCACCCCTAATGTAGGGATCGAAAAGCGTCGTCCCGTCACCGCCGTTGAACAAGGACGGATTGGATGGATCAAGTGGGTTGCCATCGTAGTCGAGCAGTGCCGGATAGCCATTGGCGTCAGAGACGTCGAAAAGCAGGCCATATTTTCTGAAATAGCCTAGCACCTGAAGATTGCGCGCCTTGAAGCCAGGCCGCGTACCGACGACCACGCCGACATCCCAGTTCGCGCCAAGGTTAGACTGAGACATGTCGGAATAATCGCAATCGAGCCAGACAGTCAGATCGTTGATCTGCACGCCATCCGCCTGCACGTCGAGAACTGCGTTCATCGGCGCGTCGTTGGGATCGCCGACGACCGATCGCATTAGACGGCGCGTCATCACGCGCTTTGTGGCAGCGTCACCGGCCGCGACAATCCGCGAGTGCCCGACATAATCCTTCAGGGCGTTCGGAAAATTGCTGTATCCATAGCCGCCGCCGTGTCCAGCGATAATCTGCCCGGGAGTTTTCACCAAGAGAGGTTGAAGCGTGACGAAATCCCCCTTGGTGATCTCGCAACGCACGCCTTCCGCGATCATAGCCAAAAGGCCTACGGTGCTGTCGTTGTTACCGGTCGGATCCGGAGAGCCTGGCGCATCGAGGATGCAATAGGTGTCGCGTGCACGTTCGATCATGGTGCGTGTCGTGCCGCTATCCCATACTGCGACGGCAACACCAACGCCCTGAGCTGCCGCAGCCGCCGCCTCTGCTGCTGCCTGCGCCGCCTCTGCTGCCGCAACGATGGCACTCGATACCTGATCGTTCAGAATTCTGAACGTCGAGCCCGAGACGATGCCCATGACGATCATGCCGGCGACCAGGCCGCCCGCGGTCACGTCATTGCCGCTGTTCGTCTTGATCGTAAGCGGAGTGCCACCGTTGAAGGAGATCGTCACCGGAGAGGCGGTGTTGTCCTCGAAGATGTTCGTCCAGATCAGCGCGGAGCTGCTGACGGGAATGCTCGTCGTGGCCTGAATGGCGTTGGGCGTGCCGGCACCTGCGTCAGAGGCGATGATGAACGAGAAAGGCAGGTCGGCAACGCGAGTCCAAGAGCCGGCACCCGAGGCGCCGTTCTTCATGTACACGCCGTTATTGGCAGAGACGGGGTCGCCGATCACCCAGGCGGAGGAGTGATTTCCATGCGCGAGATCAGCATCAAGCGATGCCTTGCTCGTGTAGATCAGGCCACCGTCAGACAGAAACGCGTTGATGACGGCTTCGTAACCGGCCAGGAGCTGTCGGATATCCGCCTTCTTCGGCTTGTGCGGGTCAGAGGACGGGACGCCATCGGTTTCGTAGTCGCGAAATACAGTTGCTGCAGTGACCATATTGTCAAAGGCTCCATCTAAGGGACTGGCGCGTCATCACGACGGGCCGGGCGCGCTTGCCTAAGGCGCGAATTAGGCTTTGAAACTGTCGCCCACCTTCTCGAGGTAGCTCGCTATAGCTTCTGTGGATTCTTCACTTCCTGTGCCGCCAGCATCATCGCGGATGCTTTCGGCCATGGCGTAGAGGATTGACCTGGCTTCGCCACGCGTAAGAACACCTTTAGCGATGAGGACATCTGTTAGGCGCGAGGAGACCTCCATGCCGATAAACATCGCCGATCGAGCCATGCGGATCGCTTCCGCAGCAGCAAGGACATCGAGGCCGGGCATCTGCTTCATGATTGATCCTTCTCGAGTTCGGCTTTGCAGCGGAAAGGCAGCGGCTGCCAGGAGGAAGCAGCCGCTGCCGGGTCCAGTGCCAGGTTTGACCCTGTGAGCTTCACTGGATATCTCCTTATGATACGCGACCGAAATCACCATAAGTGAGCGCGAGCGGGTTCTTGACGGCAAGACCAAGCCGTTCCTCGCAGAGGATCGCCACCATGTTTTTGATGAAGAAGTCCGCGTGCTCGGTCGAGACTTCGATCCGCGCATCCCACCTGTCATAGAGCGTAGCGGCCGCCTGGAAGTTGCCAACAAGGAACTTGTCGACCGTCATCGCCGGGGTATCAACGACAGGGAGTCCGAAAAGGACTTTCGTGACATCCACCGATGGAGAGCCAAGGATGTAATCACCGTCGCTGTTCTTCAGCAGCCGCATGAACATCCAATCTGCCGAGTTCACGATGACGCCATCCGCCGGATAGAGCGCGAGCGCATTCTGAAGGATCGCCAGGCCGATCAGGTCGATGCTGGTCGGGGACGCGATTGTGATCGGTGCCGCGTATGGGGTTGCATTGGTGACGAGGCCAGAGAGGTTTTGACCGGTACCGCTGCCGTTCAGCAGCTGCTCGTCTTCCTTGAGCTTCAGGCCATACATGAGCTCCGTATCGATCAGGCCGCGCAGCTGCGGGAGATCGTCGAGAACCTGGCGAGAGGCCGGGATCCAGTGGGCGATTACCCGCATCTGCAGATCCTTCAGCTCCCATGCGTAGGCGCTTTCCGGCTTCGCCAGCGTCTCGGCCACCATGTCAGCATTGTTCGTTCGGGTAATCTGCTGGGCATACTCGACCGAACCGGAGGTGACGCGGATCGTGGGCAGCAGACTGCGGACTGTCATTCGCCGCTGCGGCAATTGCACAGTCGCATCGCGGTAAGCGGTCCCCATGGCGCCAGCCGAGTCGGCCGCGGTGGTGACTGTCGCCTTCACTTCCATGGAGAAGCGGCTGGGGCGCGTCCGGTAGTCTGCGAACGTCTTCAGCTCCGGATTGTCGGTGAACTGCGCTCCCATGGTCTCAGATTCGGCTGACCGGCCGCCGTAGTAGTGGGAGCCGCGAGCCATCTTCTGCGTGAGTTCGTCAAGATTGGCCTTGAGGCCTTCGAGCTCGGCGTTGGATGCGCCTAGCTTGGTCATCACCTCGGAAGCGTGATCGCCGAACTTGCGGGCCAGCATCTCCAGCGGGTCGCCATCGTTCTTGGTGCGGAAACCGGACTGGTCGAGAAGGTGCACTGCGGCTGCCTTCACGTGGTACGGCTGCTTGTGAATATTCATCTCAGATTTCCTTCAGTTTGCGGGTTGCATCGTCGATCAGCGCCGCAAACCGGGAAGCTGCCTCGATGTCGACTTGGGAGGACTTGGAGAGGGCTTTCCATCCGCCGGCTATAACGAGTTTGGCTGCCTGCTTGGATAGGCCGCCGGCTCGGAGGATCTGCTCGATTTCTGCTTGAGATTTGGCGCCCGAGATCATCGCCGATCGGTTCGCCGGGAACGTGACGGGGCTAACCTCGTACAGGTCCAGCTCGATCAGATCGCGAACGCCATCGCGGTTCTGCTGAACCTCTTTCTCTCGATAGCCGATGGAGAGGCTGTCGACGTCGCCGGCGGCGATATGTTCGTAGGCGTTTCGGCCGGCGTCGGTTTTGAGGTTGATTGTGCCTTCGAGGATCAGCCCCTTGCTGTCTTCAGCAGCTTGATGCCACGTCCCGATGGGAACATCCGGGCGATGCTGCCACAGCATTTTGATCCGTGACCCGCGGCGCTTGTGCTCCTCGAGGCTCTTCTTGAAGGCGCCGGGAAGAACGCGCTCTCCGTAGCTGTCCACGTTGCCGAAGACCGATCCATAACCGGAGATGCGGCCAGAGCTATCTGCCTTGATCTCCAGACGCGGAGCGTCGGCGAACTGTAGATTTGGGGAATGCTTGAGGAGGATCACGGCTGCATCACCTTCGAAAACGTCAAAACACTCGGGCTGTGTGCCCGCTTTCTGTGCTTCGCGTCCGGTGTGGTGGCCGGTCCTGTCGAAGGTGGATCGTCGCTGTGTGCCCCAGACCAGCCGGTGACACTCTCGATCGAGCCGAGGTGTAACTTAATAACGTTCGCGGGAAAGGTCAATGCCTTGCCCTCCCTCTTGCCGCTTCACCTGTGACAGCATCGAAGATGCCGCCCTCGACGTTGTCAGCGAGCTTCCGCAGGATCGCAGCCGTCTTCCTGTTGCCGTCCAGGACGCACATCTGCGCGCCGGCATAGGTCATCATCCGGTCAATCATCATTTCGATCGGAGCGCCTATCTCCTCGACCATCATCTCTGCAGCTCGCTCGACGACCAAATCGCAGGCCGATTGGATGTTCTTATCGTTGCTCTCACGCTTGCTCATGCAATCCTCCTTTTGCGGCCTTCGCCGCCGAAACTAATTCTGTTTGTGGCTCCCGAGGCGGTCCCATTATTGAGAGGCTGGGGACTTTCGGGCCCGCCCCTCTGCCTGTCCGCCTCTGCCGGTCCTATGAGGTTCTCGCGAAGCCACGCGACATAGCGGTCGAGAGCGGGGCCGATGCTTTCGCCGGTCGAGCGCCGATAGGCTTCCCTTGTCGGTTCATGGCTGATGGCCCATGCGAGTGCGCTGTCGGTCATGAGGAGCTCCCTTCGTCCGTCTTTGGCGGTCGTGGTGGAACTGGGTCCGCTGCCGCATGAAGTTTCACCGCTTCATCGAGGATGATCCTTCTGGTCTCACTATTGTCCCGGCAGCTGATACGCTCGTTATTGCCCGGTAGATGCACGAAGTAGCTGCCGTCGGCATGGCGGCGATGGAGCTTGGCTCGGTGGAGGTAAAAGTCTCCGAACCGGACATTGAAGTACCCGAGGATGCTGCTGCTCGTCAGCGTTATGTTGTGCGGGCGGAACCAGAGAATTTCGCATCGGGAGAAGTGATCGCTCGTCATGCGACGTTCCTTTCACGCAGGAACTGAGAGGGCGTGATGACCTTCGCCGGCTCGGGATAGCGAGGATCGACGTCGGGCATGTTGCGGACAATGATAGGCGTCAGGTCGATGATCTGCGCTGTGGGGCGAGTCTCCGCCCAGGCAAAGAGGTCGAGTTGATTCGTCTTCATGCTGCCATCCTCCGAAGGATCTCGGGCGTCATCTTCCGTTCGCGAAGCAAGCGGAGTGCCTCACGGTGTTTGGTCGGGTCGGGGATGTTGGACCTGATCCATATGCCGAAGTCGGATTCTCGGGACGGGATGTCTTCTCGCGGATACGTAACCTCTCTACTCTCAGAGCAAGAACCTTCTTTCAGAGGTTCGTCTTCAAAGGTTCTATTCATAGATTTACCCGCCATTTTTGTCGGGTCATGATCCGCCAATT
>Ga0209282_1000861_pt1 | contig 15669 bp, 7 predicted proteins | sample Mtrugardesep15_FD_187529 | JGI IMG/M metagenome (GOLD analysis project Ga0209282, IMG submission 187529) | Root nodule microbial communities of legume samples collected from California, USA - M. trunc garden sep15 (SPAdes) (version 2) | ecosystem: Host-associated > Plants > Roots > Nodule...
GAGTTATTCGTGGATTCAACGTACGTATTCTAACTTATTTTTATTTTAATTAAATTGTGTAAAAAATTGATATTCAACGTTTATCATTATTATTGTTTTTTAATAAAATCATTAAAACTATTTTGTTAAAAGAAGATCATAGTTTAACAATATTTAATAACAATCTATTTTTACTTTTGACTTTTGAAAATTTAATTTAAATTATTATTTCAATAGGGTGATAACATAGAAGCAATTATTTTAATCTAATTCACAACATAATATTTTTAAACTTTCTTAGAACTTTCTATATGTTTTTGGAGGAATAGAATTATATATCTTTAATACTATTTAAAATCAATCTCATTTTCTTTGTTTTGATGATGAACGTTTATTTATTTTTTTACAAAGATGATGAATATGAAGTATCGACTATTCTATTGATTTGCCCATCATAAATCTTAACTTGGTTTTTGCCATTTGAAGCTATCTAATCATTCTCATTCCTTTTTTTTTTTAAAGAAAAATTAGTGAATTGAAATTTTAAATCCCCTTATCTCCTCATTTTTTTTTATAGAATATGGGTTATATTTTCACACTCAATAGTTTAATAATATGTAATTACTTTTTTGATATATGAAAATCAATTTGTATCGTTGTTGACACATGTCGATGTATTTTCACATTGATTATTTTCACATTTAATTCAATTGAATTCTCATATGACAATCAAAAGCAATATAAGAATAAGTCAAACAATACATTTTTAATGTCATTAAAACATCATTTGTGCTGTTTGTACAACATAAGGACATGTGCCATTGTTTTAGATAGAAGAAAGGAGAATGTCATTTGGATTGGTTATTTCAACCATTCTCAAATGTATGTATAGGAGATAGGAGATAGGAGATTTCAAAGTATAATAAGATTGTTTCTTTAATTTTAATGGTGTGTTTGTTTCAAGTTTACCAATTTTATTCTTAGGAATAACATTTCTTAGAATATAAAGATGAGAATTTTATTCTAAGGTATTTAGAAAAATCATGTTTTTTTTAACATTTATAATATTCGCAGGAACCATAAAAATATGGACTATAATAGATAATTACACACAAATTTGTTCTCATCTTCATGAGAACTTTATTTCCACCATTTTCTTTGGAATTTTTTTTTATTCCCATGAACGTTTTATATCTGAAATAAAACTTAGTAAACTTGTAACATACATAAACATGTATATTTCTATCGTTTTATTCTCAGGAATCTATGAATATAACTTGAAATAAACGCACCACACACTTCTCGCATATTTCTAGATTTTTGATATGTCTAGATTTTAAAATACGGGCGTGTATAAAAGGTGCAAAATCTCATCTTTTTTACATGTTAAATTGGGGACCCTTGAAGTGTAGGATGGAAAAAGAAATTCAAGTATTATAAATCGATGTTAGTTTGTAAAGGGTTTATTTATGTGTTTTGGGCTCACAAATATACACGCAACAACAAAATGGTTATAAGGAAAGGAAGAAAACAAAACTCCGAGGTTCATGTTAGTGGTAAACATGTAGGGTTTTGAACTGAAGCTAGTATTATTAAAAAATATGTAAATGTAAACTTTTTCTCCAAATCTTCCCGGGTCTTAAGATTTTTTTTTTGCTTTGCATTTAGACATCATCGTGTCATATGAAATTTTTCTTAAAAGAAAAACAAGAAAATGGAAGAACATTTAGTTGGTTGTTAGGGCTTCAAATATCCCATTTGACTATTATTTTGGATTCTGTAATCTTTCTCGTATTTTTTTAATCCATCGGACCTGGCCGCCATATCAATGTTCTATTTCATTGATGATATTTTTGTTTTGGGAATTCCTCAAAAAAAATTTAAAATTATTTATCTGATCTAGCCAAACTATTTCGAGGAGTTTAATCTCACTTTTCACTTATGAAAGTCTCATTTAAGCCAGAACAAAACTTTATATGGACTAATCTATCGAAATTGATGTTGGAGAAATCGAACTTAAGATATAAAAAAGAGCACATCTCAAGGTTTCAAGCCAACATCATCCAAATTTCTATATTTCTTTTACTTTTACTTTTTTTCAATAAAAGAAATTAATATTCAAATTGAATGTTATAGTTTTTCCTTGGTTTTTATATGGTCTGTTTTTTAGGAGTTAAATGTCATTCTCCTCCCTAAAAATATTACAAAATTCAAGTTGGCACTAAAAAAACACAAATCTTTTTCAAGGAGTTTGTTTTTACATGCAACATATATACATATATAGAGAGAATGATGAGAAAGTATGTAACATAATTTTTTTTATCAGACATAGTCCGCAAACTAACGTGAATGCCACAAATTTGATTGTCCGGAAATTAATAGAAAGTTAGAGATAATTTTGCCATCATAATTAAAATAATAATAATTTATCTTTCATTTCTTTCAATTTCCTCTAATGTGAGGGGAGAAGCAGAAAGCGGTATAAAATGAATTTTGGTCCCTTCTCCTAAAAATTAGATCAAACATGTATAGTTGAGAACCAACACGTCTCTATTGGTGTAGGTCTAACCTCCTCCACCTTCTACATAATCGATCACTACATGAGATATAAAAGTGCAATTGTAATCTTGAATGTTTACTTTGGAACGATGAATTTTTCAATTTAATAAATTTTGAAAAAATTATATTAGTTATGAGATTTTTAAACAATAATTTCTTGAACTTATGACTCATGAGCATGTTTCCTCCAAATCACCAAATCTTCTTATCACTCCCTACTAGTCCAAACTATATTAAGCAGTGGTTTTTTACCATTAACATCGACGAGGAGAGAAACCACTAAGACCATTAGGTTCACACCCCTTTGTCCCATAAATAAAATCTCCAGGGATTGTTCAAGTATATATAATGGATCTTTTCCAACCCTTCCTCTCTTTGGATAATTTTATCACAAGGACTTGAGGTGAGAACATTTCTTTTGTCCAAGAGATGTCAATAAGGTTGTCAAGTTAAACTCTCGAGTTAACTCGCATGTAAAATCTTTTTTTTTTATTAACTCTTCCGAGTTCAAGTAAACTTTGATAAAATTAGTAAAATCTCGATTTTAGCTGAACTCTCGAGTTTGACAACATAATTCAACGAACATAATTAAAATCTATTCAAATACAGTTGTAAAATGGTTATTCGTAGCACTTTAATAATAATTTCACTATCCTCAATTTTTTTTTAAAAAATTAACATTCTTTTAAAAACCATAGTGACCATTCCATCCATTTCTTCTCTTTCTCTTTATTTTTAAGCAACAAGGAATACATGCAAATTACGACAGTTTAATGGTATATATAACATATGCTTGGTTAGGCCAAGTTGTGGATGAGTTAGTAGTCAAGAGAAATAAGTAGTTGCATGTAAATATAATGGTCTTTACCTTCGTTAATCAGGTTAAGGCTAAGGCATGCAATAAAAAACTAAACATCAATACTAACAATTACATTCAGATCAACCAAAGAAAATTGAGAATCGTAATCATAGTCACACATTGATTTCAATAAGAAATTTTTTGCCACCAAGACGTTAACAGGTACAAGTTAATTAACAAAAGAAAGCTGAGAATACTGATCATATATATGATTGTACTAGAGATCCTCTCCTCATAACATATATATGATTACCTTGACAATAAAATTGCATGATCCAGTTTATTTTGCAGCCGAGCAATATTAAGGCGTGTCAAGTCTTCCACCTATACATTCAACAACAATAGTTCATATATATATGCTTATTAATTAAACTTGTGCAAATTCCATAACTAAAATTATCAAAACTTGAAATACCCTAGACTCTAGCTAGATCATACTATAAATTAATAGACACAATAAAAATAAGTAGCTTAATATTAATTAGCTAGGTACCTCAGATTTAATAGTATGAAATATCTTGCCATTTACTTGGTTGGTAACACAATGAACAACATCACATCCTTCTTGAAGTATTATTTCCATTAAATCTGATAAACGTGAACCGCAATCCTCGAAACCACTACATATAACAATTTCCACCCCACCTGGAATTAGATCAATCTTGACGCACTTCACTACACTTGAAGGATCTGCTGATAATTCATTTCCAGTTTCAACCCTACTAACCATTTCTTTGATCTTATCTCTCTTTATTTCAAGTTCATTAATTTTCTGCTTCAAAATTTGGATATAATTTGCAGCCTCACCTATGTGATCTGATACTGAACGCTTACCCTAAAAGCAAAGATGTTATGAAAACTACAATATATAATATAATAATATAATATGTATAATAATAATTAACATCATGTTGATTAATAAATAAATAAAAGGAAAAATACAATTAATTAAAGACCTTGATGAGCTCAAAAGGGAGTGAAGAACGAAGTGATGAACATAGATTAGACATTTGCATCCTCCTTTGCTTTTCAACTTCCCTACGAATCATTTTTTTCTCATTATTGTCCGATGTAGTAAATATTTTATGCAGATTCTGATCTTCGGCCATTTTCCTGGCAGGATTAATCCCCTTAAAAGATTCTTAATCTCCCCAAATCAGATCTTTATCTATAGTAGATCCTTACTTGATTACAAGATATATATATTTGAAAGGGGATCCTAATTATTGTGTAGTTAGAAAGAGGAAAAAATAAACAGCAACCCTACTATTTTGAGATGAGTGTCTTAAAGTTGTTTATGTATTTTATTTAGTTGATTACCCTATTTCTTTAGTTTAGACCACTGAATCCCGGATTTTATGAGCTTAACTCAGTTGATAAAAATAATGTATAATATATATAGCGGTCGATGTTCGAACCTCTAACACAACACTTATTTATCTTAAAAAGTGAATTTGTAGCTGCTAGACTACTTGATAAAATAAAATAAAATTAAAGACCACATGAACTTGGACAAGTGATTGGTGCGTCGTGTGAGTGCCACTCATAATTCGTTTTCCTTTAGTTTAGACTAAGTGTGATTTTGATTTTATCATCAAGTTATTTCAAGTCAAATCAAGTATCATAATTACTTTAAAATATTAAGTATAATAATTATCAATTTTAGTTTACTAAAACCCTTTAAATTTTACTTTTTTTTATCAACACATTTTGGGGTTTGTGATGAATATATGATATGAAATAATATTTATTTATTTTATTGAATATGAAATAATTTTTTAACCGTATATAAGTTACAAATTTAGGGGTGGTATCTAATAAAATTGGTTCAAGAGGTAGATATTTTTCGTTTTTAGTAAAATTTGATTTTTATATTAATAAAAAATGAAAAGAAAATACAATACAATATTTATTAATTAGTCAAATTTGATTTTTATACTAATAAAAAATGAAAAGAAAATCTAGACCAAAAAAAAAAATGAAAAGAAAATACAATATTTATTAAAATTGACTAGATATAGTAAGATCACCTTTAGGTTGCGTCCATTTTTTTTTTGGCTGTCCATGGTAGACGCTCCCACAAATTTAGATAAATTTTGATAAAATTTAAAGAATTTGTAATATGCGAATGAAGGCAATTTGAAATAGAAGAATGTTGAATGTTGAATTTTTTAATATTTTTTTTATTTTAATATTTTTATAGTAAACTTTACTAAAAACAGTTTACAACCATTGTTTCCTAAAAAAATCAATTTTTTATTCAACAAAAAATCAATCCAATCAATTTAATTTCCATCTTTTAAAAAAAATAATATTAATTTCTGAGAAGCTTAATTTAATTGAGTGTAATATGGAAATTTCTGGACGCTAAAAAATGGTTCAAAGGTAGACCCTATGATTTTTATTAAAAAATTGTATTTTATAATTAAAAAGGAGTAGATATGTATTGTTTTTTTTACATGGGTATGTAAAATTTTATTGTAATTTATTAAAAAAATTAAGAGTTCATGTAACACCCACAGCTGATGAGGATAGGGGAGTGGTCGCCGGTGCACAAGGCACGACAATGAGCAGCTCCCAACAGTTTCTAGAGGAACCGAATCACATCGGAATGAGAGGGATCCTGAGGCCGTGTAGGTATGGGATTACATGGTTGAATGAAGGCTTATAAGAATTGTTTGGTACTACCTATATCAACAAGATGCATCTTCTTTTTGGTAGCCCATTCCATAAGAACTCCACTGTTAAACGTGCTTGACTTGGAGTAGTCTTTGGATGGGTGACCTACTGGGAAGTTTCCCGGTAAGCGTGCGAGTGAGGACAAAACACGCTGAAAAGACTCGTGTTGGTTTGTAGGGTCAGTCGACAACGCTTGAAGTCGTCTGGGATGTTACAAATGGTATCAGAGCAGACCTCTCCAAGTACGGTGTGGTTCGGGGACGAACAAGCGGAAGCTGGTGGGCATGTAACACCCACAGCTGACGAGGACAGGGGAGTGGTCGTCGGTGCACAAGGCACGACAATGAGCGGCTCCCAACAGTTTCTAGAGGAACCGAATCACATCGGAATGAGAGAGATCATGAGGCCGTGTAGGTATGAGACTACATGGTTGAAGGAAGGCTTATAAGAATTGTTTGGTACTACCTATATCAACAAGATGCATCTTCTTTTTGGTAACCCATTCCATAAGAACTCCACAGTTAAGCGTGCTTGACTTGGAGTGGTCTTTGGATGGGTGACCTACAGGAAAGTTTCCCGGTAAGCGTGCGAGTGAGGACAAAATACGCTGAAAAGACTTGTGTTGGTTTGTAGGGTCAGTCGACAATGTTTAAAGTCGTCTGGGATGTTACAGTTCACCTGTATATATTTTTTTCAATTAGATCCATATTGTATGCATCCTGAAATTCTAAGGAGTTTTAAATAAATAAAAAGTAAATGACATTTTTTTATTTATTTTAGACATAGATTTAGTTGTCTTTTTTAGCTTGTGATTGACAACAAAATGGTGACCGTGTCAGACATGTTCTCTTTAGGATGGAGGAGGGTGGTGAGGTTTGAAAATGGCGGAACATGTTGTTGGCTTGGGAGGAAAAATAAGTGAGGGAGTGTTGTGAATTATTACATTTTATTGTTTTGCATGTTGATGTCGGTGACAGGTAGATTTGACAACTCCATGTATTAAAAAAAATTACAATGTTTCTAGTTTTATATCTCTATACTTTCATTGGATAAAACAAACTATGACGATCACACAAATACCATTTGACATAAAGTGGTTCCTTTAAAAGTCGACATTTTCGCTTGGCATATGTTACGTAATCATAGACAAACAACATTTAATTTAATTAGGACAATGATGCATGAACCAAACACTTAATTTTGCGCAGGTAGTTGTGGCCTTCAGGAGGACGCTGGTCATATATAATTGGTTGGGATTTGTTACAGTTTAGCTAGCTCATGTCACATATCGTATACTTCAATTTGGATTCTTGGGTGGCTTCTCAAAAAAACATTTGTTTTGTCCTTTCATTTGTTTTGGCTGTCTTGTGTCAAGGTTGTTTGGCATGAAAGAAATGCACGAGTTTTTCAACAAAAGGAGGTCTTTATTCACCATCTTCTTTAGAAAATTAAGCTTAAATCTTTATGGTGGTTGAAGACAAATCATTCTAATTTTGCTTTTAACTATTATATGTGATGGCTTAACTGACTCTTGTGTTTGGAAGTTATGTTTTAGCGGATGAATACTTACTATTTTAGAATCCTTTGGAGGTTTTGTGTAGGTTAGGTAAGCGATAGGCATCGTCAGGTCTTTAATCTTGACATGCCAGGTCCCTAGAAGTGGGCACCATGTTCGTCATTCAAAAGGTCTAGGTCCCTGGAAGTGGGTGCTAGGGCCCAAGTTCTTCTTTCTTAAGCGATGGGTCTTTGAAACCGGGTGCTGGCGCGCTAACAACAGCACAACGCTTTGAAGTTTTTGTGAATTTATGATTTTGTTTTGTGTTTGTTGTTTAATTTTGTTTCTTTTAAACTATCAGGACCATTGTTGTAAATGTTTTCTCTTCCTTTGGGTCTTTCTTGACGCTCCTTGTACGGGATTGGCTAGGAAGTTGAGTTAATATATTTCATTTTGACTTCTTAAAGAAAAAGTAAATGAGGAACTTTATTTGTAACAAATGAAAAGTACCCTGAAAAAAGGAAAAGCTTTTTTTGAACCACAATTTTTTTTTTTAATGAACTACATTCACTCAAAAAGAACCCAATCGATAAAAACCACAAATTTAATCCGTAATTTCCCCTGAAAAAAATAATCCGTAATTAATTTTCTATTTTTTCATTATACCTATGTTTGGTTATGTTTAACAAGTTGTCTATGAACCTCTTAAAAAGACCCAAAAGTAGACTTTTACCAATTTTGTAAAATATTAAAATTTTATATGATAAAATTAGTGAAAAGATATAGTAGTAGTAGTAATAATAATAATAATAATAATAATAATAATAATAATAATAATAATAATAATAATAATAATAATAATAATAATAATAATAATAATTACTAACGTATTGGACTCATCCTATGATCTGAATTTTTATGCATCTGATTGAAACCGTATGTGTTTGGTGTTTTGTACACTTTGATTCTCTGATGTTTCGAATCTGTTGAGATCTAAAGGTCTCAAGGCATTAAAACTGGCTCCACTCTGATGCCGACTTTTTATCCATACAGTGTAAAACTTTTTACTTGTATATTTTCATGAGATAATTTTTTAGTTCAAATTGAATGAGTTGGATTTGGTTGCAACCATCAACCATCAAATTATAATTAAGGGATGAGATCGCTTAACTGAGATCGCTACAACAGCATATTAAGGTCCCAATTTGAATTGTGAATACACATGTACTTATATTACTTTCACTTTGGTGAATGGGAGGAATATTTGTTTTTTATTATAAATTTATATTAATCAAGGCCCTCACTATCCCCTTTATTTGACATATCTTACCCCAAAACACTCCAACATATATATGATTCCTTAGCCACCAATAATTTGGAAAGTCTTTGAACTGACCAAACCAAACATGTTTCCTTTACAACGATGCAATGAACTGGCGAAACCCTTATCTAATAGTCTCAACCACCACCCACAACATCACAAAATCTCGGAAGATCTGATTCTTGATGATTGTGATTCTCTTGTAATTGATTTTTCTCTTAAAAAAATGGATACTAACCGGCCACCAAACAAATTATTTTATATAGATCGTACAAATCATGGTAGTAATCGTAATTCTATTGAAGATAAGAAGAAAATGGTTCATAGGGAAATTGAGAAGCAAAGGAGACAAGAAATGGCTACCCTTCATACTTCCCTTAGATCCCTTCTCCCTCTTCACTTCATCAAGGTAAAATATATCATATCTATTTTAATCATTAATTAAAGTTTTCTAGGTTATCTTCTATTATAACTTTAGGGTTATTTATTCTTTCTCTAATAGGGAAAACGTTCTTTATCTGATCAAATGAATGAGGCGGTGAATTACATAAATCACTTGAAGAAGAATATGAAAGAACTAAGTTACAAGAGGGATGAACTGAAAAAACTCTCTAATCCTAGCCTTAAAAATGAAAGCCATGTTTCTTGTAGTTTCACTATCCACAAGAATAATAGAACTGTGGGAATTGAAATCAGTACTAGTACTGGTTTTATAGAGGAAGGTGCCCCACTTTCTAAATTTCTGGAACAACTGATGAAATATGGACTTGATGTTGTTAGCTGCTTTTCTATTCAAGTCAATGGAAGATTACTCCATAGTGTGCAGTGTGAGGTACATATTGTTTTTACATTTTTTTTTTTAAAATTGTCAAAACATGTAGATACTCTAATTAATATTTTGAATTTTTTCTTTAATTATTGAGCTTGATGATTCACAGGTTATCGATTCCGACAGTGTAGATCTAACTGAGCTAAGAAGGAATTTTTCCAATATGAATCCATCATTTAGTTGTTCGGATTAAACACAATATTCTGCATGCCTGTTTACAAAAAAATGTCATTTATATTCTCTCTTTCTAACTGGCTGGTGATTTCTTATAGAGTGAGTTTGCTTGTGTGCAATGTAAATATTGAATCCATGTGGACTCTCTTTGGTTTCTGCTTCTGTCTTGGGTTTTAGAAATTTACATATCAGCATTTTTCTCATTTCTTATTGTGTTTCTCAAAATTAACTGTGAAGTTTAGCATGAGAAATCTATTGCTGTTATGTATATGTGAAGTTTCATAAGCTAACATCAATACCAAGTTGCATAAATACACTTTAACTTGTATTAAAATTTGATTATTTTTAATATAATAATTGCCTTGAAGGCTAGCTCAGATTTCATGTTACATATAGGAATCAATTGTGTCCCAAAATTTCAACTATTAGGTGAAAGTAAGGAGCAAGATGTAGAGGAGATGATGCAATTTATAGGTGAAATGGTTTTTATGTATACAAAAAACTATTTGGCGAAACGGTTTTAAAGACTTGAATATGTTTTCAGTCTCTTCAATGATTTTGTTTTTGTTTGGTAAACAATAGTGTATAAGTTAGAGATACTAAACAACATATAAGTTAGTTGATAGTGAACAAACAAAATGAATTGAATTTGTATTGTTTAGTAAATATAGTTTTTGACTTAGCCGGTAAATATGAAATGATATATAAAGATGTGTTTAATTATTATTTAATTTTTTTTTTCAATTATAAGATAGCAAGGGTAAAATAGAGAATAACAATGATTAACTATAAACTTAAATGCTACTTAAATTAGTTTATCGAATAAGTACTATAAGATACTAAAAAAAATGGTATAAGTTTGTGACAAAAAGTTGATACGAAACAAGTCTGTGTTTTGGTCGTATGAACTAATTATGAACGGTAAAAGAGCTGCTATAAACTCGGAAACTAATCTTGCATAACAGAACTTTTGCATCACATTCGCTCTTACTGTTTAGAATGAGTGAACTTTACTATGTAGCTAATAACCTCGTTAGTCAAAAAGCTTAGGTAAAAGTCACTCATTCTTTGGTTGTATGTTACATGAGCTTGGACTGTTAAATGCAGAAGGTCAGCCATATCTTTGCCAACTCAATCGATTCCATACATGGATCTCTAACAAAATAACTAAAGAAACTAAATTTCGAGTTAACTAGTTAGTGCATGGCTATATGTATACTACTGCCTTTTGCATGAATCCGCTCAGGCTTCTAGGTATAGAATACAAAACTGCTTATGTATACATAACTATGGCATACCACCCCTCTTGAAAATCAATATAGAAACCAATCATTTTATACAATCAAAAGTAATTACTAGTTTTTAAGGATATATTCAAATGATCCATGTCAATAAAAATAGGCTTAATTACACTTTTGACCTCCTAAGTTTTTTAAAGTTGTGATTTTGGTCCCTCTAAGTTTACTTTCAGTTGCAATTTTGGCCCCCCACGCCAATTTTGACACAGTCAACGGACACGTGTGTAATTTTATTTATTTATATTTTTTAAATTAAAAAAATAAAAAAAATATTTTTGTAATTATTAATTACAAAATTAAAATAAAAAATTAATTTTTTTAGTACAAATGAAAAAAAATTAATTACAATTTTTTTTTGTTTTTTTATTACAAAAATTAAAAATAATTTTTTTTTAATTACAAAATAAAAATATTATTAAAAAATACAAAAAGATTAAAATGGGCGCCACGTCTGCGTTGACTGGGTCAAAATTGGGCTAAGGGGCCAAAATTGCAACAAAAAGTAAACTTAGGGGGCCTGCAAAGAGTTGTTTTTTTTAGAGGGTCAAAATCACAACTTTGGAAAACTTACGGGCCAAAAGTGTAATTAAGCCATAACAATATTCAAATGATTAATATTTCTTAATCATAACCAATATACAAAATTACAAATCATTATTCAAAACTTGCTTAAAAAAACATTATTTTCAAAACTATCAGGTTATTATTAAAAAGTAATATTAGTATCTAAATACATACTCTTATTCAATTAGTTTATAAAAAAAAAATTAAAACAAGTTATAATACAAACCCATTAAAATTTGGAAAACTATGGTTAACTAGTGTTGTGCATTAGAAAAACTCATTACATAGAATATTACAATAGTGCTAACAAAAGAAAATATATATATACATCCATAATGTGTGTGTAACACTTCCAAGTTCAAAAATATATTTTTGAAGAGTCTCCACTAGTTTATATGCAAAAACAAATATTTAAGCAAATAGTGTAAAAGTTAACTTTCATGCGTGTTTCTTCTATAGATAAAAATATACTTCCTCTGTTCCAAATTGTATGACGTTTTGGGCATTTCACATATATTAAGAAAATGTAATTAATATTGTATCGAAAAGAGATATTGTGAGTTGTTTTACAAAATTGTCCTTAATAAATAATGTGGAAAATATAAATAAAAGAATTGAAAGAAGATATGGTAATAAATAGTTAAAGTTATAATAGAAAAAGTAACATTAATATTGCATTGGTAATGTAAAGCGACATATAATTTGAAACAAATTTTTTTCTCTAAAACGACATACAATTTAGGACGGAGTGAGTAAATGGTTAAATTGTTGAAGTGAGGGGTTAAAATTAATTATTAGCAGTGAAGATCGAAATTGTGCTCTTCATACTTATTCAGATTCCAACGTTTACATTAAGATGATATATATTGGCTCACATTCTACGTTGATATCGTATGAAAAACACAACATATTCTTTACAAATGATTAATATATTTTTTTTTACAGAAGGAGAGAGGGTTTATTAAAAAATAGAGACAAGGTGACTTGTATATGATTTGTTCCATAAAAATTTATCATTTTTCACATTATTATTATTATTATTATTATTATTATTATTTAATAAAAGCTTGTAAGTTTTTTCTGTTAAAAAAGCAAACAACAGAAAAGACGGGTGCGGATAATCGTACTCCGCGTTCTTATTTTACAATGGCCCACATTTATTGTGCCAGTTAGATTCCGAATCCACCTCTTTGCTGGATTTGTTGGAAGACTATCCTAGCTGCTTTTTTGTCTATCCACAACAAATGCACAAATCCTTTGGAAGATAATGGCTTTTGAACGATATATTTTGTGTTTTTTGAGGGTTCATGAGAAGGTGCATGATAGACTTATCAGAGAGATTTTGTAGAAATCCTTAGAGAATAAAGATGTTAGGATTGTTTATATTAGAGTCATCAGGTATATGTATCCCGATTAGTGTGAGAACGCAAAGCAGGGCTACTGACAATTTTCCCATAATAATAGGGTTGCACAAAGGGTCAACCCTAAGTCTTGCCTTTTTGCTTTAATTTTAGATGTACTTACGGAACACATCCAAGAGTTAGCACTAAAATGTATGCTTTTTGCATATGATGTAGGCCTTCGTGGAGAGTCGAGGGAGGAATTGAATAGGAGGTTAGAGACAAGCTTTAGAAGCGTTTGTTTTCGCTAAAGTAGAAGCAAAACAAAGTTTATGGAATGTAACTTCAGCAAAAGGCAGAGTAGTTCTACTTTGGAGGTGAAAGTTGGAGATCATATCATACCTCGAGTTACACGGTTTAAATATTTTGAGTCCATTGTACAAAATGATACAGAAACACAAGTTAATGAGTTGAATTCAAATATGGTTTATGATAAAATATCATGACGTAAGTTGATCCATAAAGCTAACCTCGCTTAGTGGGATAAAACATGGTTTGCGTTGTTGTTGTTGCTGCTGCTTAAGAGTTCGGGAAATAACTTATGGAGATTGTTTTTCAATATAAAGAGCAAATACGGGGTAAAAAAAAACAACCATCTTCGGAAATATGGAAACCTGGGCTTAGTAGGCTTTGGGTTATGGGCTTAGGGTTTAGGCCATTGTTTTTTCTGATTGTTCATTCAACCCCCTAAAATACAACATTTTACTGGAAGCAAAATATACGATAATGTATTTTGGCATATCCTAGCATATAAAAAGGTGAACAATCACCTTGCTTTTTTTTTTTTTTTTAAGTTTTTAATGCCTCGACAGAAACACTCTATCAAGAGCTTGTCGGGTTGTAGCTGTCCGAATTGGCTTGGGACACCGTAACATTATGTTTGTGAACGTAGGGTATGTTTGAATTGTCTTAGTTAAGCTTATCTAGTGACATAAGCTTTATGAGATTGTTTTGAAGAACTTTTTAAAACAGTTTTTGACATTTTTCATAAGTTTTTTTAAACTTATTTTCATAAATTCTTTGAGATAGTTTATGAAAACAGTTTATAGCATATACAAAAACAATCTAATTTTTCCCTCAAAGAAAAAATTAATTTTATATCTTGCTAAAGAAAAAGCTTGTGCTATAGTAAGCTCCAATTCCAAATAAGTTGTTTATTCAAACGGTAAATTAGGATCCAAGGAAATGGAATAGTAGCAACAGAATCCTAATTGTTGAAATTTTTCTGTACCAAAAAAAAATAAAATTGACTATCATTTAGAATATTGCAAATCGAACATTCATCACCTATTCTCTTAGTTTGCAATTTTTCTTTTAACTCACAACCGGTTTTTCTTTAATTTCTTTTTCTATTAACGTAACGTCCAAATGTGGTCATCAGTACCACATTGCACAAATAAGAAAAACATCACGCTCAAGATTTACCATGATGACTAATAATAATAATTTTGTTGGCTGCAAAATTGCATTTTCATAGGGCACGACACAATTACCAGCCACAAGGAATGAAATGATCCCTCGAGCCTAAAACAAAAAGGTACTGAAACAGCATATCAATGCTGCAGCAAGGATTGAGAAAACAAATTAGTTCCCGTTCACGGCACACATATGGGGGTTGGAACTACAAGCATTCTAGCGATTAAGTTAGTATGAGAACAAAGAGTGAGTGGTTCAGATATAAGTGTGTGTCACCGGTGTTGTTGTGAGGGGAGGTGCTTATACTGTGCAATGGAGGAGTCGTTGGGGAGTAAAAAAGAACCATTACAAACGGCACTCTTCAATGGCATGACTCGTAGCTGTTGGAAGTCAATGAAGCTTGCGAGGCGTTACGGATTGTGGGAATCCTATGCCAGGCCGACTGAGTCTTAGGAGTTATGCCGAGTGTGATTCTGACGGAATGGGCACTTGGGTTCAGTCCGAAACATATAGAAAGCACAAACTTGTGCCTCAGATCAGAATTACATCTACGGAAGTTAACACACTCCGAATTCAGTCAAAATTAGCACAAACAACAAATTAAGTCGGTATATATATGAAAGGCAACACACTTTTTCTTTATAAAAAGTTATGTGAACTACAAATATGACCCTACACTAAAGCATTGGCCATAATTTCCAAAACACGCCTAACAGTCAGTGTGAAATAACATATTCTCAATATACAAAAATCAATCCTAAGGACAAGTGAAACAAATGGAGCCTACATGATGTCCAAAAGCATATACTCCCTCCGTTCCTTAATATAACCCCCCTTTTGTTTTTTCTTTTTGTCCCTAAATATAACCCCCTTTTCAAATTACAACACACATTAATTATTTTTTTCCATAGATACCCTTATTTAATACTACTACTAATTCTAAAAGTACAATAAATTGACTTTTCACTTTATCTCTTTAATGAGGTTAATTTTGTAAAATTGTACTATAAAACAAACACATTAACTACACCAACAACATTTCTTAAGAAATGTGAAAAAAGCAATAGGGGGTTATATTAAGGGACGGAGGGAGTAT
>Ga0209282_1000862_pt1 | contig 15666 bp, 8 predicted proteins | sample Mtrugardesep15_FD_187529 | JGI IMG/M metagenome (GOLD analysis project Ga0209282, IMG submission 187529) | Root nodule microbial communities of legume samples collected from California, USA - M. trunc garden sep15 (SPAdes) (version 2) | ecosystem: Host-associated > Plants > Roots > Nodule...
CAATTAGTAGCATTTGGTAAACGCATGTTTTTTGGCATATGCAACCGCTAAAACAAACAATCAATTATTTTAAAATGGATGGAGTATATATATGACATGTACACAAGTAATATCAACTTTCAAGATTGTATTATATCAACAAAAGTAAAAGGTTTTCAACTTCTACAGATGTAAAAACAAATATTATTATTATATCAATGATATTCGTGTTAGTATCTATATCTATATATTAACATTTACTAGCTTTTAACAATGTATATCATTTTTCTCTTAAAAAAAAAAACAATGTATATCATTTTGTAGAATACTCATTTTGTAGATAACTAATAAACTTTATGGACTTAATAATGAACTAGTAGATTGCTTTGTGAGTGGCCTAAACCTAGAGATTAGAAGATATGTCATGATCCACTCACCTATATCTTTTTTTGTGAAAGAAGTATGCCTACTAAAGCCTAGGAAGGAAAAAAACACATCAAACACCAAAATACCAAAATGAAAATTTCTAATATCCAAATAGAGCTAACTTTATTCTAATAAGCCAAAAAAAAAAAGCTACAAAAAAATAGTATTGCTCCATTACTCTAAACTCCAACTCAACTGAAATGCATCTAAGAAGGAATAAAGGTTTATGCTATTGATGTGATGAGAAATCCTCATTCACATGCAAATTTCCTAACAAACATTTGATGATGTTACAATATGGTGAGGAAGAATAAAGGAATACAGTTAGGAACCTAATTACAAATGTTCAAGGATGTTTTCTACCTTTTGTGTTCTCTTATATTTATACAAATAGCCCTATAACAATGTTAACTAACTAACCAAACTAACAACTCTTAACTACTTTTACTAGTCTAGTTAGCAATTATTCTATATCCTAACAAATACCGATGAAGAGAACGAACCACTTGATTTACCATAATCAAACCTTGGGCAGCAAGGTAGAGAATACCATTTGTCTTTAAATGATATGAAAGGAGTAAACAATGTTGGTACTCTAAAATTTCAAGGTCAGATTGGCAAAATAAGTGGCAAAATAACACCTTCATTTGAAATAACACCTTGTTTTAAAGTGCCAGCAGGAAATGGCCAAACAATAAAAGCACAAGAGGTTATGCAACAGCTTCATGTCATAGTTCAATGGCATGAATTGTGAATACTGGTGTACTTGGTACCTGTAGAAGGGGCATATATGATCTAAGACACTTCATGGCTAGCCACACTTGGCTTACACGTGACTGAGTACACAACATTAAGAGTGAAGTTTTTCGATAAAGAAAAAAAATCAACAATATTGTAATAACTCAGGCCCAACTACACCACCTCATAAGAATGCAGAAGACTAATACCATTGATGAAATTTTCACTATTCAATGGATTTAGGGAGAATCATGAGATTATGTGCTACAATAGCTCCATAAAAAAACTGCACCAGAAATATGGTAATTGGAGATTTTATATGATATGAAGTATAGGACTTTAAATGATAAACCTGTTAAAGATAGCCTTTCTATGCACACAGTTGATGAATGCTATGTGCCATAATAATAAACCCGTTAAAGATAGTTTCTCTAAACTAGACCTAAACCTTAGGTCTGGATACCATCAAATACTAGTGCAACCTGAGAATAAACACTAAACAATATTGAGAAAACATCATGGCCATTATGAATAGTTTAGTTATGCCTTTTTTGCTTGACTAATGCACCCTGTAACTTTTCAAAGCCTAATGAACCAGATTTTTTTATATACCTTAAGAAAATATGTGCCAGTTTTCTTTGATGATATCCTCCTCTTCATTCATACATTGCATGAGCACCTAAAGTATATTGAATATGACCTTAGGAAGATCCAACATTATGTATAAAGATTATTTCAACAGATTGTAGCAAGAAATGACATCAACACAATGTTAGCTTTACCAAACTTCAAACAACCATTCATATTTGCATATGGAATAGGAGTGGTGATGCATCAGAATGGCCACTCCATACTTATTTTTCAAAAAAGCTAGCACGAAGAACTCAAAAAGAGTCAACATACTTTTGAGAAATGTTAGCCATTACTGAAGTCATTGCAAATTTAGACATTAACTACTTGTCAGTACATTTGTAATCAGAACAGATCAAAAAACCTTGCAGACACCTGAACTACAAGAGTGGCTGCATAAATTCCTGGGATATGACCATGTAATTGAATATGAAAAAGGAAATTGAACATACACGATGACTCGCTATCCATTGTATTGACGATGGCATGGTCGGAACCAAAAAGTGACTTTGTGTAAAGAATTGTTGGAACAAGAAGATACAAAGGATTATAGAGCAAAGCACCAGCCGACCCAACTTGGAGTCAAATCACACAACAAAAGGGAGATGGATGTACCCGAAAGGAAGAACAGCCATACTCGAGGACTCGAGAGTCGAGGTGGAACGGACATCAAACACACATTAAAGTGAAAGCTACGATTTGTAGCTTCTCTAAATCATGGAAAAATGTGGATTAGGAAGCGATTTGGTATATGGCAAAGCTAAACCAAACATCTACTTAAAAGAAAACCATAATCTCCTATTGGAGGACAGTCCGGAATACCAAGGCCGTGACTGGAATAGTATTACAGTTCTACTTAGCCAACTATGAAAAAAAGGCATCATGTAGAATCTAGATATCAATACAGAACTGTGCAATCTTCCAACAAGCAAATACAACTCACGACCTACATATTGGACTACTTCCACCACTACCAATTCCATCCTATGTTTGGGAAGATGTGGGTATGAACTTCCATCACACGACTGTCTTACAAAATAGGCACACTTTATTCCCTTAGAAAGTGATTATAACGGAACAAGTCAGTAGCAGAAGTATACATAAATCAGATTGTGAAACTTAGTGGATAGGTCAATTGTATCATATAGGGATAAGGTGTTTAAAATCAATTTTTGGAAGAAATTTTGTGTTTCAACTGCAAGGCACTGCACTGGCCATGAGCTCAACATATCATCCCCTAACATATGGGTAATCAGAGGTACTCAATAAATGCCTAGAGATGTTTCTAAGGTGTTTCACTTTTACCAACCTAACAAGGCCTTAACATGAGTTCAGTGTTGCTGTAATACAGCTTTTCATACAAGTATTGGAATGCCACCATGCAAAGCACTATATGGTAAAGACCTCTCAAATGGGATGGGTGGTGCTAGTTAAGCTGCAGCTTTATGAAAGAATCAAAAGCTTGGAGTAGTATATATCTTACATGCTTCAATTGCCAATATCAGTAATATTCACCTGATTTTTCATGTATGTCAACTGAAACATTTCAAAGGAATGCCCTATGAAGAGTACCCACCATTGTCTTTAACTATGTCAGAAGTTTGGACCAATAGTACAACCTGCAGCAGTACTACAAGCTAGTTCAACTTTTCATGGTAATTAAGAGTCAACTTTCGTACTTGCATCCTTGAGAACAAGGATGAGAGGAATGGATGATGTATGTGAATCCCTAATGGTCTTCTTTGGGTACTTGGCCCTTCAGCTATACACTAGAGATCTTTCAGAAATTCATTAACACAGGTACAGTTTCTATCCATTCAAGTGATAAACAATACAGTAACATGCACATTCAATAAAACAAAAATATTCAAAATGTATTAATATAAAATACAAAGTACACATTAAAATAAAATAAAAAATAACAGGGAAATATCCTTATGAAACAAAAATAACGGCTTAAGTAGGAGCTAACTCTTCAAACTAAATTGTACTAAAAAAACAAATTCTAATAGTCTGTCTATAAAGGGTAAATAACAAAACCCATTTTGAAGCTGTCTGAAAACTGGAAAGTTGATTTTCCAGACCATGGAATAGCCATGCATGTGCTCTTCCACTATAATTGTGTGCCATGTTACCATACATGTGATATCATTGTCCTTGCCTTTAAATAATCCTTTGACTTCATGTCCTCATAGCACATGCAGCAAGTAATGCAAAGGATTCTTGCCTCTACTTCAGCCATATATATATATATATAACCTCACTGCCATGCCATGTCATCCAGTTAAACACCTACTTTAACATACCATTCTCAAGCACTAAATACTGATCTGCTGCAACTAACTTATTATTTCACCAATCAATTTACAGTAATAAAACAAATGATGCTAAGTAATATATCAAGAGACTAAAGTTAAAACAATAAACAAAGGAGAATCCTGTCTGGCACAAGTACCATCTCATCTTCAAAAAGATCCAGGATAACACTGTCCTACAGAATTTCCGGGAATATTTGATGAAGCCAACTTAGGACGGATCCTAACACCGTCTTTGATGACTACGCCTCGCATCTCCAGAACCTTCTTGTGACTGTTTGAGTGCACAGATGCTACAAAAGTGGGGCTGTTTGCCGGCCGGTATTCAGGATAGAGGCGGCCGGACCTGTACCGAACACCACAAGCATTGCAGAGCGTTTTGGGACCGTTGGGTCCCTCTCTCCATTGTGGAGTCTCTGTGACCTCGCAATGTGTGCACTTTCTCGTGACAACCGACTCTTGTGATGAGGATTTCTTCGTTTCAATATCACCCGAGAGCACATAGAGGTCCCTTTTTTTCTGTTTCTTTACTCTGTTTAAATCTGACTCAGAGGCAGATATCTTCTTATGCAAAGCCTGTAAGCTAGCAATGAAAGAAATCGAGAATACAGGATTTAAGCTTGAAGGACGCCGGCGTTTACTTCGCGCACGCTTTACTGGGATGACAGGCAGATCAAAGCCGGAATTCTCAACTGAGGAAGCACTGCTGCCTTCAAAAACAGAAACCGGGCTGTATTGAAGCACAACTTTTTTTTCATAGAAAGGGACATTCTGATTGGGAATAGTTTTTCCATATGTTGGTCCAGCAGTTCTTGCCGCTTCTTTTATTATTGGGGAAATGCCATTAAACTGCAAAGCCACATTATCATCAAAACAACAAAAAAAAAGGAAATATAAAAATCGGATGCAGCATCAATGGATAGTTATCAATTATAAGGCTATGGTATAAGCTTATTTGAATTAATAATTGAAAGAGGAAATTGGGTGATATACTTTGGTAAAACACAGACATAAAGTATAGCTATCAATTATCATATGCTGTTAGGTCAAATCATCAAAATAATAAGGACCAAATACACAAAGTCACTCACAGAACTTGGATCACATTACAATTTCGGTTTGCAACACTAAATATAGTCCTGAACTATTGTCTCTTAAGCAAGTGTGACTAAGATACTTGAAACGTCATCATTTTCTGTTTCATTATATTGAACTACATCTGCTTAAAAATCTATAATCAGCCCAAGTCTAGTTTCAGCAACTTTACCAGACTCAAGAAGCTTCATCAATTTAAATTTGAGCAGAAACAGAAATTGCTTTGTGCAAGGGTCCAGTTATTTAATACTGGATCCCACCATTTACCAAATACCATCACACAAGACACAGTCATCTAATCATCCACAGCTTAAGTAAACAAATTTACATCTTTTCAATTCTACACATGCATACCATCTATACATCATCCAAAATAACCAAACATTTGCAAACCCCAAGCATTGTTCATATATAGTTGCCAGAAACTTTCTTACTTTCTGAGCGCAACACACCAGAAAATACAAGTTATGAGTACGAAAGTGTTGTTAGGACTCGAGACTACAAATTTACATGGTGAAAACAAAAATATACTTAAAAATATCGACATAGCTGCAAATTAATTACATTTAAATTCGTCTTATAAGGCTATGGTATTGTGGTTCATTTTATTAGAAACAAAACTAAACACACAAATTAACTGAATAATCTGAGAGCCGAACAATGATGATTGGTAATTTGGTAATAGCAGATGAAGCAAGGGAAACTTTCTCTCACAATTTCTATAACTATATGTTATATTGTGATTTCCTGTTACTACCAATTCCAGAGTTGGTGTTGCTACTCTCACAGAACAAGCTGAGCAGCATGCATTAATCAGAGCATCAGAAGCGGATCTATGTTTGTCTGAGGGGTGCATCAATGAAAATGTACTCACTATGAGCCCCCCACCCCCCACTTTTAACCTTTTGCCCCAGTTTTTATTTTAATACAATTAATATGGATCTACACCCAAAACAAACAAAGAAACTCCAACTTCTAGATGAAACCCATCTTGTATTCCCTTTTGTGTCTTCACAAATCCCATTACCGCTGTTCTCAATTGATAATCACATTGCATCTCTTATCGTGCGCAATCTAGACACCAGCCCATCGTATATCCCGCATCGCAATTTTTAATTTAATCAAAACAGGTATCTTTTCTTTTGCTTTACAACTTGATTTCAACAAATATATTACATATTTTATTAAATTAAATAGAAGAACAATTTATTTCACAACCCTCGCCGTATTTTTATTAGTTGTTCTGCGCTGGTTCTTGCGTCATGAAGACCATTTTGGATTTGATTTGACTGTTTGGGATTTGATTTGTTATTATTACCGATTTGTTTCGAAACATCTAATCACAGAGGACACTTAATATAAATGAAACAGATTCCCTACCGTTTTTCCACACAAGGCACGGCGCTTTTAGGCTGATGATGGAAAATGGGGAGATAATGACGAGAGAGAATGAATCAAAGAGATCGAGAAAAAGTTAGGCAACTTTTCTACAATAAATGATCATAAGGTATCTAATTTATTGTATTAGATATATTTAAATTTTATGTTTTCAACATTTGTATTAATTTCAAAGATGTATCTTTTGGTATAAATCGGATATCCTCTGCTCTCAACTTTGAGGTTAATCCCTGCAATCGCGTGGGAACCAAATGAGCGGCAAACTCTCCCTAAGGGGTTTTAACGCTGTTACAATCCAAGGGTCAGAATCAAACCCGAGAATCCCGGTTAAGCTGAAGCAACTCATACCATCTCTTTGAAGCACCCTTGGATTTTATCGTATATGTATGAGAAGAATTATTATTATTAATCATTATTTTTAATTAATAAATAGTCCCCACTTACCCAGGGTCTTGAATCCGCCACTGAGTATGCAACTAAACTTGCTCAACAACCCTTCCTATTAAGTAAAGGCATGAAAACTGAATCTCTAGCAAACATGACATACACTTTTTCACTCACATTCTCCTAAGTCAGACCAAATTCAATCTACATGTCATGTCGTTTATCACAAAGTAGTTTGGTTTTGATATTTTTCTGTCAATCTGACAAATTTCCTAGCCGACACTATTCTAGTTTACTTTAGCAAGTCATTGGTCCTGAAAAGGTTCTAATTGTAAAAACTCAGTTGCCCAAGTACCAAGAAGTCGGAGCTATGGAAAACCAAACTTTAAAATATTCCAGTTGTCGAAGTAACAACATTAACATTTCCTCCTAAAGGCCTGAGTTCAAAGTTCAGTAAAAACTTTTTGTTCCTTAAGCATAGATCATCTCAAGTAAAACGGCCATGGTCAGCGAGCCGATGGATTCATGGTGTTTCAGCTTCACATAATAAAACAATGTATGCAGTCAATTTATCAAATATAAGAGCACTGCGTTGAAGTATAATGGGCCAATCACAACTTTTCATGTATACAACAACTAGCAGAGAAGTAATCCATCAGAAAATAAGTTAAGCAGATAACAAACATCAAAGTACGGAATCCAAATTATCATAAGTAGCGACAAAATACTCACAGGAGCAGAGAAGCCTTCCCCGAGTTGGGGATTTTCATTTTTTATTTTACCACTGAACACTGCTGGGGACACTGAAAAAACATCAAAACACGGCTCTCCAAGAGCACTCCAATCTTCTTCAGCAGTATTTGCGTCCACATCTTCCAATGGAAAGTCGAAAAACTTGAGATCATCGAAAGTCTCATCAGACAAACCATTAAAATTCTTGTCAAAAAACCAAGATCCCTTCATATTCGGAATATCCTGTTTCAAAACATTAAACACACACATTATCACCCTTTACCACACAATACGCCATAATTCAAATTGAAACAAAACAATTTACAAATCATTGGTCAAAATCACCAAAAAATTCAAAATTTATGCCATTAAGAATGTTAATCTCATATGACCCAATTTATATGATCATGTAAAAAAATTCTCTTGAAAACTCAATATCCAGTCCAATGACCGACATATCCTTAGACCAATCCCACCGTCCACCGGCAGACACCAATTGAAGCCAGAGCAAAGCACTATCTGGACCAGTCGAACACGATACAACATAATTCAAATTGAAACAAAACCAACAATGAATCATTGGTTCAAAAAATTACCCAAAGATTCCAACTTTATGCTAAAATAATGTTCGTCTCATACGACCCAATTTGTATAATCTGGTCCAATGACGGTCTAATCCGGGGACAAATTCAACTGTCCACTAGCGGGGCACTGAAGCCAGAGCAAAGCCCTGTCTAGCCCGGCCCAATTGAAGCCAAAGCATAGTCCCGACCGGCCCAATTAAAGCCAGAGCAAAGCCCCTATCTGGAACGACCCAACACAGAAATTGTTAGCACTTACGACCTAGCGAAGAGCACACTCCTACGTCCCAAGCCATACACCGCCAGGCTAACCCCTAGGGCTGTATAATCAAGTAATACAACAATATTTACCCTGACACAGTAGAATTACACACATTGTATTTTCACACAAAATCAACCAAAATTAACCAATTTCCACCATTATAACAAAAAATAAAAAACACCCAGAAAGCAAAATCAAAGAAAAAATGCATGCAAATTCAAAAAATAGAATTATCCATAGTGAAAAAAAGAGGGGTAAAAAGGGAATTAAAGGTAAAAAAACAAACCTCAGGCATAGTTGTTGTAGATGAGTGATGAAATAAAGCACATTGCAGTGAGAAGAGAGAGAGAGAAAGAGAGAGAGAATTGAGACAAAAATGAAGAAAGATCGAAGAGAAAACGTTGTTTGTGTCTGTGTCTGAGTTTGGTAAATTAGGTTTTATTTTTTCAGCAGGCGTTGCTACTATGTGGAAACCCTCATTCTCCTCTCGTGACTTAAATAAATTATTATTATTATTTTGAAACTAAATAATTTCGTATCTTTTTTCTTAATGATGATTATACACTATATTTCTCATTAGTTTAAGTGGTTTCCTATTATAATATTTGATTTTAAAAGAATATGTTTAGCCGAGTTGAATCTCGAAAAATTACTAAAATTATATAGGATATACATTAAGTTTCGTCTAAAAATGCGCTAGTATTAGTTGTCGGTTGTCTTTTTTGTAAAGATATCGTATCATGTAAGATAAACGCAAGTTTTGTCTAAATATGTGCTAAAAGTATTATTCGTCGATTATTTTTTTGTAAAAATATCTATCATATTATGTTTTTTTTAAAGAATATCGTATTATCATAAAAGTTGAACAAACGTACGTATGAACTTTTGCCTGAGCACATATTTTTTATTTACATTTGATTATATTTCTTTTTGCAATAGAGGATCACATTATCAAATCTTCCAATATCATATCATGTTGGTACTCAGTCATATTTTACTATTTCAAATTTCATATTTTGTACATACCAATTTAATCTAATTTTATTCCGTAAAAAAAATAAGTGATTTTTATACTTACCTATTAAACTCTATTTTTTTAAGGAACTCTCTTCTTAATTTTGTAAATAAAACAAATTTTGTGTGTATCTTTTTTTTTTCTAATAAGTTTGTGTATATTTAGATTTACATGATAATTGTTTCAAGTACAAAAGAGCTAAAATTGCGAAAATCTAGAAATTCCAAAAGCGGGATTACGCGTATTAACGTTCAAGAAAAAAAATAAACTGACACAGCTTGCAAAAACTTTTTTTTTTTAACAAATAAAAATGGTATATATAATAACAATTGCAGTTAACTCCGCACAAGGCGTGCAAAAAGAAAACCACTCAAGAGTATTTATAAGGACAGCTTGCAAAAACTTAACTAAGAAGAAAAAAGTATAATTATTTTACTGTTTTTCTAAGAATATTAATGCATTGAGTTTTTGTTAAATAGTTTAGTAACTATAGGTTCACAAGATTTACGTATTGATAAGTGAAATAATCTGCAAATAAAATATGAATTAGACCTCAGATTAGTCGATATTTTAGTTGGATATCGAATAAAAAAACATCGAGTTTAAAAAAAGAAAAAGTGTTTTCCATTATATTAAATTAAAATATTTTAAATGGAGAAAATCTATGAAATAAAAAAAATTATTTAACTTTTAAATGATTTCAAACGAATATTTCATACGTGTTTTTGTTTGTTGTTTTTGTAATTAACATTGTTAATTTAGTTTTTTGCGTGCATTTTTGTAACGGAAATAACTCTAGAGACAAAAAATTCATCTATGAGCTAAATTTACGGAGACAAAATAAATTCTTTTAGCAAGTGATATTCGGAAAGTTGTGAAAAAGAAAAATTTGATATGGTTTCAATTTCCATCGCCAATCATTATTTTACTTTTTTCATTTTAGGTGACCATCGCCGATCTTTGTTTTCCTTTTTTCTTTTCTATTATTAATCGAGAATTTTTTTACTAATAGTATGAATCATGAATTATAGTTTATGTAGTGTGCCAAGAAAAAATCATTCAGTTAAAGCAAAAAAAGAAAAAAGTGTAGGCAACAACAAAAAAGTTGAAAATTGAAAGAAAGGAAAAAAAAAAGAAGAAACATTTAAGAAGGTTGGTCAAATGAAGGTGGTAACGGTGATGGGCATGAGATATGGATCTATGAATAATTTAAAGCAAAAATAGTTGGATCTCAAAAAAATGAATATTTATGTGAATGATTGTATCACACACAAGATTTGATACACTGTTTTGCACAAACAAACAAAATCCATTCAGCGATCACCGACGGTACACACGGGACCAATCACAATTTTTTTATTTTTTTTTGAAGGAACCAATCACAATTATTTGTTTATCTATTTTTTATTTTTTAGAGGAACTTATGTATACTGCCTTATTATATAAGTTCCTTTAGTTACTCTTATTGAAATAAAAAGGCCAAAAATAAATAACAGTTGATTGGTCTAAGTATTGAGGAATTAGGGTCCATTAAATAAATGGTCAGCAGTTTGACATCTAACTCCAGTGTATATAGAAAATTCGGTTGAGAAGAAAGAATTTACTTTGTGTGTGAAACATATTCGTGACCAATGTTATTTAATAATAAATAGCAGTGAAAAATTCTACCTATAATATGAAGTGATGTGTTTGTGATTTTTGCGTTTCAATGGGTTTATTTCAATGTTTTAAAAACCATATTGAAGATGGAACCGGTGACGCCCTTAGGTTAAGGTTAAACTGGTTGAATCATGTTGAACCGAATAATTAATTAATATTTCCTTCGTTTTTAAATATATGTCGCAGTCACCACTTCACACATCTTAATACACAATTTTGATCAGTAATCTCTTTAATTATATATGATTAAAAATTGTACAAATTTGATATTTTGAAAAAAATATTCAATGAGACAAATCGAACAACTTCTAATATGCTAACATATGTATTTATATCAGCTGAAAAATATGGTCAAGGTAATTATGTGAATAATGTACGTTGTAAAACAGAAGAGTATGCGTGTGTGTAGTTATCTGCTTCAATAGAAAAATAACTTAGTTACTTAACTAAGTGATTTATCTCAAGTGGTTAATGAGTTTCCTCTAAAACAAATCTTTTGTGATAACTCGAGTTTGATTTCTGGTGAAAATAATTACTGATCTGACTTTACATATCCTTGATCAAACTTCGAATTACTAAGACATCTCTCTCCTAGGAACCATCTAACCGATGGTTTAACATATAAATAAAATAAGTTAGTTGATGATAAAAGAAAGTGCAGAAGAAAAAAGGCTCATTTTAGCAAGTAGAAAATAAAACTTTAACTATTTAGATCGATACTAGCTCTAGTTCCCGGTCCAGTTGAACCAGACAGTTCAATTTTTATAACATTGGTTTATTGATGAAGCTGAATTGGTAATTTACCATTAATCGGAAGACGATTCACTTGGATGTGTTTGTGTTGTTCTTCCATAAGTAAACTAGATGTATTTCTATTATGTGAGGATTGGGGTTCATCTTGGCCAAATTGTTTTCAACATGCATTTAAGTTGTTAATTGGGGTTCAAATCGTTCAAAATATTAAAATGTTGGACGAAGTTTACAGGTTTTCATGATTTATTTGTGAGAAGTGGAGCAATAGTAATGTACAATGATATGGGCCACTATGTTTTAAATGAAAAATTCAAGTCAATAAAGAAAGTCTTCATAAGTGAAACAAACAACATAGTAGTAATATTGGTGCGATATACCGACTAATTTATTTTCCTTGTCAAGAGTTCGTCAAGGCTCCTATAATAATTATTTCTAAAACCGAGTCCTTGTTTAAATTACTCAGTTAGGTGTGAATGATGTGCAATCTTTTAAGGGTCTAATTAACGAGTACCCTTAGGACACTTTTTAAACATTTCAAATTTAATATTTATTTCTTCAAACTTTTCAATTTTCAATACACTGATTACACAAACTTTACTGTTTAAAGTCCTTAACTAATACCCCAGGAGCACTAGTTAACATTTCCCGTCTTTTAATCATGCAATGTTAGAAAAATGTTTTGGAGATTGAGGCTAGAGAACAATGGTTCGTTCTTTAAAATTTCCAAAGAAAATACTAAATGTTAAATAGTGGTGTGGTTGAGGGTTCTTGTATAGATTTTGTATGATGAAGACTGGAGAAATATTCTAAGAGTAGGAGATGAGTTTCAAAATGATCAAGTTCACTTGTTTTCTAAAATTTGAGAAATTTGATTGGAAATGAGAGATTCGTTGTTTGGGTCTAATTCCACTACAAGAATGTCATGACTTATCGGCCAACATTTTTGGCGAACTTTAGACCCACTAAAATAACGAATATTTCATTTCCGTCGATCTTTGATACCTTAACGACACACATGGCCAATTCAAATAAAAAGGGTTGTAGTTTGAATTTTCATTAACATTTGTGATGACCCTTTTAAGTTTGTGACATGACCTTCAATACCTTCGAATACATTTGCGGCGGAAAAAGACACATATGATAAAAGGCAAAAAAAACTCAAAATTCTTAAGTTTTGTGGCGGCTTTTGATTGATGCTAATATTGTGTCACAACCTTTGTACTTTGCGGCAATTTTTATCTATCGGAAGAGTAAGCCCGTGTAAATTTTGCATTTGTTTGTATTTGTCGATAACACATGCATATTTTTTGTTCAAACATAAACTGCAAAGGGTATGAGGTTGATGTAAAATATGCATGTGTTATCGACAAATACAAACAACTGCAAAATTTATATGGGCTTACCCTTTCGACGGGTAAAAATTGCCGTAAAGTACAAAGGTTGTGACACAATATTAGCAACGATCAAAAGAAGATACAATAGTTTAAAATTCCAAAACTAATTGTAACTAACCATTAGTGATTCCCTGGCATAAACATCAATGTTAGTATGATAAACAACTTTTTATTTATAATAGTGATGGAAATGAATATTAATTAAAAGATCATAAAAAAAAGTGATACTTACTCATACCCTAAAGAGTTAAGAGTAACTATGATGATAATTTTTTTATTCTACTATGCATTATAAATCCTTTTTTAAATAAAATAAACAGGGACACATCACCATCAATCTTTTTTAGATAGCACATGCTTCAGTAGAACTTTTTGTAATTAATAAAACTATAGATATTTAGTTATTTTAAATCAAACTATGCTTGGCAAACCCTCACTCACACACAATCTTATTCAATCTGTACTCAACTTAGGTTCACCAATTGAAATTGATCAAAAGGGTTAGAAATATATAAGATAAATAAGGGCGTATGAGAGGGCTTTGCACGAAAATCAAGTGAAACCATCTAAATTGTAAGACCTAGAACAATGATATTTGAGTAATAAAAAGTTGACAACTTACACGCCACAATATACAAATACGTCATCAACAAATGTTAATTTGATTAAAAAAACGGAACAAATATTATTAAAGTATGTTGTCGGACGATTTTAAGTTGTCAAAATAATTTTTGTGTCAATTCACAATGGTGTGAGGTTTTGACTCAACTTTTAGTTGATGTTGTTTGTGGGGGGGTTTTGCTTGGTTATGGTGTTGATTTGGTTTTGAAGGTTTGTTTTTTATTGGTTTTAAGATGTATGGTGTATGCATTTTTTTTAGTGTTCCACCTATATAGAACATCCTTTACTTTGTGGTTTCTGTCTTATCGGTCGATGTTCATCTTGAACAAGACTTAATCATTAATAATTTTTCTCTAAAATCTATGGTATCCACTATGTTGAGCTTGTGATGGGTACCACCGTACCATAATGTCCCTAGTAAAATTCATTAGTACTACTAAAGACAGCTACCCATCAACAAAAGCTTTCCTCTTTGAGAGGTTAATGTCATGTTAGTTACAAGTAACTAATTAGGTTCGTTCCAAATTCATGAACATATAATAGTAGAAAACAATCAATAAGCAATATCTTATTATGAGATTTAATCTTGTTGGTTGTACTTGTACATTATATATCAGTAACTCCCTTGGCTTTGGCCCCAACTCCGTTTGGTATGATGATGTATCTATTTTTCAGTGGTTTATCATGTGTTAATGTCGTTGGATTGGTAGGTAGTATACAAGTACACTCACTTTTAATTGGTACAAGTACAATTTTCTTTCACAATGCTAATATGAGACTTGCATTTCACTCCCAATGCTTCTAGTCCTATCTGATTCTGCACTGTTTTTATGAAACTATATTTATGACTCATCAAAAGTAGAAGTAATATTTTATAAATAATAGAGCTCAATATTCTTAATTATATTTTTTACAGTGCTAATTACATTTTTTTTTTACCAAACAGAGTTAATTACTTAAATTCGTAATTGTTTATGCGTTCAATGAACTTCAACTGGGGGTAAAAAAATGAACTTGAATTTACTACCATTTTTTGTTATATTTAATTTATTAAAATTTAATTGAAGACAATAAAAAAAATAAATGAAAAAACAAGAATAGATTGATGCATATGCATTGCGTTTTTTTGGTCAATGCGTTGCGTAATTGCTATCCGACAGACATGGGTGTATTGTCTTCAAAGATTTTTTTCTATTTTAACCTTAAAACACAAAAAAATGCATGTGACACAGTGTAGATGCAATTATATTTATCTCTGTTGTTTCGTCTTTTACAATTTCAACGGATTTTAAAAATACATATAAAAATTACAATATGCCATGTTTGACATTAAATTTTTTGTCAAAATATCATCTATAAAAATTTTTGGGAAAAAAGAATCAATTTGCTTAACTTTCTAATGAAATAAATTTAATAACATAATTTAATCTAAAGTAGTATTCATATTGATCATAAGAACTAACTCAATAAACGATGTTGATATTGTTATATTACATAATTTCACCTGGACTTCTCAGTTATGTGTGAGCTTCATATCGTATTTGTCACTTTCTCTACAGACAAAAATTAAGTAATGTTCATATTTTGAATTAAATTATGTAATTAAGTTACAACCATTACATGAAATAAATTGAAAAACTTTCTTCTCCCATGAATAATTGCCAAAATTTCCTCGTCTAGATTA